>ERZ795032.183-NODE-183-length-88814-cov-6.917000_pt1 | contig 88814 bp, 89 predicted proteins | sample MGYA00375124_ERZ795032 | MGnify/ENA primary metagenome ERZ795032 (study PRJEB30167, sample SAMN05720154) | activated sludge metagenome | isolation source: Anaerobic digester | place: China | collected 2015-12-16 ... | reverse complement strand
TCTTAGCTAATAGACATATCCATCTGTCTTTATATATAGTTGTTGTGTAAACCTTCATTTTTATGAAAAATTAAAGCCCAAATATAACTCAAATTTAAAAAATAAGGCCAATAAAGTTTCACATTGTTTTATTAGGCTTAAATTAATCTTAAAAATTAGAATAATTAAAAAATATAAGAAAAATTAAATTTTAATTTATACAACATTACTTTGGTTTACAGCACTCTGGCTTGTGTATTCTTGGCCCATTGTATCCAATTGGCCTTACACACCAGCTGGCAGAGATTACTGCACCAGCAAGCTTGTGGAATCCAAGTTGAGTCTTTCCAAAGTTGTTAGTTGCATCTTCTTCTAAAGCAATTCCTTCAACATCATTTCCGTTTGCAAACTCTAAAGCAGCCTTTTCCAAAGCGAGTTGAGCCTGTTCATCATTAACTGCATTTGCATATGCGTCTGCATCAGCACCGGCTATAGCGCCAATACCCATAGATGCGATCAATGCAACTGCAATAAACAAGGTAATAATCTTCTTCATAGTTTAACCTCCTTGTTAAGCTAATACTATTCCAATCGACCTTTATATATAGTTGTTGTGTAAACCGTCATTTTTCAAAATATTAAACCCTAGTTATGCCCCAGATTTTTAAAATAAGGCCAATGATGTTTCACAATGTTTTATTTAATCTAAATTCTCTTAAATACTTAAAAGCCTTAAATTATTTTATCTACAAATTAAAATAATCTGCAAAATCTCTTGAAAGGCACTTAAAATTAAAATAAGTTGAATACTCTTTAATTCAAAACAACTATTCTTGCACTAGACAATCCCTAATAAAACTTATATATCCTGAAAAGAATTAATATTCATGATTAATAAAAAATCCCTAACACTTGCTGTTTCGTTTATTATTATCTTAAGCATGATTACTTCTACTCCAATTTCAGCTCAGCAAGAAGTCTATGTAATCTCAAACAACATAGATGTCGTTGCAAAGCCTATATTAGAGGACTACTTCAGGGGATTTGGCCTGTTCCCGGAATTCTTAGCGCCTGATGATATCGGACAGATTAAAGGCGTTAAGCTAATCGTAATTCTTGGAGGTCCAGACGCCCCGCAAGGAACTGGAACTCTGGTAAGCCGCTACCTTGACTCGCTTGAAATAAACTTCATACGGCAGCCCGGGCAGAGATTCACCTTTATCAAATCTGACCCTTACGGCTATGCCGACAGGGTCATAGTAATTGCAGGATCTGAAAGAGAAAAAACATATGAAGAAATCTTTAACCTTGTGAACGGCTCTAATGTAAGTTTCCAGAATGAGATACAACAAGCCGCTGAGGGAAGGGTAAGCATAAAGGATCTCCCGTTGATACTTGCTGGCATATCCTATGACACAGAAACTGTCGATAACAATGGCCACATACAACTTTCAATCCAGAACTATGGCAAGGGCAAGGCAACTAACGTCATCGTTGAGATATCAAATGACTACTACTCCAATTTCACACTAGTTAGCACCGATCCTGCTGTAAAGGTCGAGGGCAACAAGTTCCTTTTAGGAGATATCGGCGGTGGCGAGAAGCTTGAATTTAATATCTATCTCAAGGCAAAGCTTAGCGGAGTTTATTCGGGCACCATTTCCTATAAACATGATGCAATTGACACATATGCAAGAATAAGGGACATCACAACAAGGGTGCCATAATCCCTATTTTTAGTTTTTAAGGTGAAAAAAAATGAAAAAAGAAAGTAAATTGATTTGCTTCTTTGTGGCGCTCGTTATTCTATCCTCTATTTTTAGCGGCTGTGTAAATCGTGGAACATCAACAATAAGCTATGAATCAACCCCCAAAAATATTCCTGAAACACCTACCACCAGCACGCCTGGCACAACTCCCCAAGAAGGCTCCCCGTACATACTTTCAGGTATATCTTATGACACAGAAACTGTTGATAAGAATAATCACATACAACTTTCCGTCCAGAACTATGGCAAGGGCAGGGCAACTAACGTTGCGATAGTGATTTCAAATGACTACTACTCTAATTTCTCCCTGCAAAGCGTTAATCCTAACCTAAGGGTAGAGGGCAACAGGTTCTATATCGGGGATATTGCCGCTGGCGAGAAGATTCAGGTAGATATTTATCTAAAGGCAAAGCAGAGTGGGGTTTACACAGGCACAATCTCATATACTTATGATGGGTTTGACGGGGCAGGGAAGATAAAGGATCTCACAACAAGAGTCCCATAATTCCTATTTTTCTCTTTTTCCAATAACCATTATCTTTAAATATGATTTTTATAACTTGATTTTACCAGTGGGGAGCGTGGGCACCGTGAAAAAAAGGGTATTTAATATAATATTACTATCATTATTCTTACTAAGCTTATTTGGAACTTTTGCAGTTTCTTCTGCAGATACGGTAGATATCACATTTTATAAAACTCAAGGGTGTGAGCTCTGTGGAGAGGCAAGGACAACCCTCAACAGATTGAATCAGACTGTATATAATGGAAAGCTAAACATCGTAGAAGTTGACGTTTATTCTTCTTCAGGATACGCCGAGTTTAAGAATAACGGATTTAGCATTACTCCTTCAGCAGTTATTAATGGGACTACAAAACTTGAAGGGATAAGCCAGTTTGACGAAGCATCTTTAAAAGTGCTGTTTGACTCTATACTTACCCCTCAGACACCCACAACTGAGACACCAACACAACCCGTCACAACACCAACTGACGGTGCAAAGACCATCAGATTCTTCTACGAGGAGCAGTGTGAATATTGCAAGGCATCAAAGGCAAAGATGTATGCCCTCATAGATGAAAAAGGATATGATATTCAGGTCGTTGAAGTTGATGTCTACACGCCTGCCGGTTACAAAGAGTTCTCAGAAGCAGGGTTTAAGATTGTCCCTGCAGTGATAGTCTGCGGAACAACAAAACTCGAAGGTGTAAATCAGGTAGACCCAGATATCCAAAAAGCAATTGAGGGATGTATTGCTGGAGAGCCTATTACAAACGGCGGCGGCGTTTCTTCAATTACTTTAATTGGGGCTCTTGGCGCAGGATTCTTTTCAAGCTTCTCGCCTTGCCTTCTCGCTGTTTTATCATTTATCATAGCCTACACCGCAGGTACAAGCAAGAAGTCAATTACAATATTACTAAAATCAATATTCTTTGGGCTTGGGATAACATTTTCTTATGTGCTTGTTGCAATAATGTTTCTTAAACTTGGACAGGCGATACCCGATGCCTATAAGTATCTAATATCATTATTTGGCGCCGTAATCACCTTTGTACTGGGATTAAATCTATTAAACAGCGGGTTTGATCTCGTTGAGCTTCCCATCACCACAAAGCACTTTGCCCAGAAGATGACCCATAAGTTTGCTCTCTCATATGGATTGCTCGGAGTCTTCATTTTAGGGATGATATTCTCTGTGATTAAACTGCCTTGCGCAGCGATTATACTTCCTCTTTTGATAGATGAGGCGGTAACAGGTTCAAACGCTTCAGCCTTCCTAAAAGTCACTTTTTACGGCCTTGGGGTTATTATACCATTCATTATAATAGGCGTTGTTGGCGCTTTTACAAAGAATGTTGCAAGGGATATGAGATGGGATCCAAAGGTCAGGTTCTTTGGATGGGTGGTAGTCGGGGCTATTGTCATTATCATATCATTCTGGCTCATCATTCAGGGATTTCAGGTCGTTGAGGCCGTCACCACAGAGTATATTTTATATACAATAATATCCTATGCAATTACAATGTTTATAGTAGGGTTTGCCTACGCTAAATGGAAGAAGGTAGATAAGGGTGACGACGGAAAGAAGGAAGTTCGAGCATATTAAAATATGCCTTGAAGAGGATGTTCAATCCAAGTACAACTACCTTCAAGACCTTTCTTTTGTCCACTCAGCGCTTCCTGAAATAAACTTTGACGATATAAATACAGAAATCAAGCTATTCGGTAAGCGCCTTTCCTTCCCTCTTTTTATCTCTGCCATGACGGGCGGGACTGAAGAGGCTTTGAAGATAAATAAAGCGCTTGCAAAGGCATGCCAGAAGACCCAAATAGGCATGGGGCTTGGAAGCCAGAGGGCGATGATTGAGGACCACTCGCTTACCTATACCTATGACATCAGAAAATACGCCAAAGACATACTTCTAATTGGGAACATCGGTCTCCCTCAGTTTGTGAAAGGCTACACCGATAAAGAAGCCAAATACGCAGTTCAAGAGATTAAGGCCGATATGCTTGCAGTCCACCTTAACAGTGTGCAGGAAGTATCCCAGCCGGAGGGGGACCTGTTCTTCAAAGACGGGCTCTCTATCCTAAAGCGCCTAAAAGAAAAACTTCCTTTTCCTTTGATAGTAAAGGAGACGGGAGCAGGCATATCCAAAGAAACAGCTGAAAAGTTGTCATTTCTTGATGGCGTCGATGTTGCAGGTACTGGTGGCACAAGCTGGAGTGCAGTTGAATACTACCGCAGCAATAATAACAAGGAAACAGTAAAGAAGCTATGGAACTGGGGCATACCAACGCCGCTTTCAATTGCCGAGTGCAGAACATCTGGCATCAAGACCATCATAGGCTCTGGAGGCGTCAGGACAGGATTTGACATTGCAAAGTGCATTTCACTTGGCGCTCAAGCATGCGGCATAGCTCTACCTTTTCTAAAGTTAGCCGTTGAAGAAAATGTTGAAGGATTGGTAGAAAAAATCGAGACAATCAAGAGAGAGTTTAAGATAGCGATGTTTTTGAACTCTTGCTCGTCTGTCTATGAGCTTAAGAGTAGGCCGCTATTCTTAACTGGCGAGCTATCGCAGCTTATGCAACAAAGGGGAATGGATTTCCACTATTTTAATTATCGTTAAGCAATAACTTTATATACTATTATGAATTAATGGTATTCATGAATATAAAGCAACTTTTGTGCATATTGGTATCCCTTTCATTTATTCTTACTATTCCCGTAGCGGCTGAGGTAGAACCCTTTACAATCAAGCACTATTTCAGGCATGATTACGGCACCGTTTCATCTTCCCTTGGCGATATAGATGGTGATGGGGAGCATGATGTGGTGCTATCAACTGATACTGGAGAAGTTAAAGCATACACGCTTTCCGGAGTATCCCTCTGGTCAAAGAGTTTCGACTCTCCTGCACGAAATCTTGCTGTTATCAGAAAAGGTGCAGAGCGATACGTCCTTTTTTATAATGATAAGGGATTTGTATACCTTCTTGATTCAAACGGCAACATCAAATGGCAGCTTTACTTTCCACAGACAAAACCCATAAATTCTGTCGTTGCATCTGACATAGACGGCGACAGGGCACCAGAAATTATAGTTGGATTTAAGGATGCATCTTTCTCTGTGTATACTATAAGCGGCACCCAGTGGAGAAAGGAAAATGATTTCTATAGCTTCTATGTCTTAAGATTATACACGGCAGAGTTTGCTGCAACTGAATATGATTCTTGGGATAGCTATCCCTTGGGCGTTAAAGTTGACCTCTCGTGGATATTTCCTGATGTCATAGCCTCCGGGGAAAGAGATCCAAACATCTATCTTTATGACCCAACCGGGAAGAAGGTGTGGCAGATAGAAAATGTCTACCCAATCGAGCATGTCTATTCAGGCGACATAAATAATGATCAGCAGATGGAAGTCATTACCGCCTCTTACAAATATCTCCAGGCCTTCGGATTAGAAGGAAAATTATGGCAAAATATCCTTGATTCCTACATCTATTCTTTTGGTGTCGGCGATACCAATAAGGATGGGAAGAAGGAAGTTGCAGCAGGCACAGTTGATGGATTTATTTACCTTTTTGATAGCAAAGGCCACGAAGTATGGAATGACCCGCAGTATGTTGGTAAGGATGTAAGGTATGTCACAATCGATGATTTTACAGGCGACGGCACTTCAGAAATACTTGTCGCAGCAGGCAAGTGGTCTTCATCAAAGCAGGAGATAGATGACGGCGCGTTCTACATATTCTCCTCTAGTGGGGAGAAGTTATCAGAGACAAAAGTTAATGGGCCGATTAAGACCATCTCAATCGTTGATATAGATTCTGACGGCTATAAAGACGTTATAGTCTGCAGTAACTATGTCTTTGTATTCAAAAACAATTTCCTGACAATATTTGCAGGAAGGCACTACGCAGAGGGAGAAAGGCTATTGCGTGCAGCTGAGTTTGATGGGTCCATAATTGAGTTTACCAAATCAAAGGAGCTCTATACTAAGCTTGGTGATACCGAGGCAGTTAAGAGATGTGAGAAAAATATCGCTACAGCCGTTGAGTACAAAGCACTAAATGCAGAAGCTATTGCGATATTTAACAGTGCAAATGCTGAGGTAAACAAGGGCGACTACCAGAAGGCGCTTGAACTTTTCATTCAGGCAAGAAAGATATTTGAAAAGGTAGGAAACAAGACGATGCTTGCAACAACTGACGCCATGATAGCCGAGACTTCATCAAAGATTCAGCCTGTACCAACGCAAACTTTACCTTTGAGCCCTACATTGATTCTTATACCAATTCTACTTGTCGTTGCATTTATTGGCGGCGCTTTAGGATTTATTCTAATTAGAAAGAGGAGAAATAAAAATAATTATATCTAAGATAAATAATATTTTTCTATTATTCTCCGCCAACAAGAGCCCTAGTTCTAATGTGGGGCCCGCCGTCATCAACTGGCACATACTGCCCCTTTCCGCAGCTTCCAGGATTTCCAATCTCAAAGTCCTTTCCGATTCCTTCTATGTTTCTCAGTATCTCTAAAGTATTTCCAGAAAGCGAGACATCCCTGTAAAGCTCTCCAAGCTCGCCATTTTTTATCTCATAGGCCTCTTCACATCCGAATGTGAACAATCCTTTTGCAGTATCTACCTGGCCACCCCTGCCACCCTTTACATAAAGGCCATCTTTAATGTCGATGAGCTCTTCAAAACTTTGATCGCCCTTCCCCATATAGACGTTACTCATTCTGACTAAGGGCCTTGATGAAAATCCTTGAGCTCGGCCATTGCCCGTCGGCTTTGCATTAAATCTTGATGCAGTCTCTAAGTTATGCAAATATGATTTTAATATCCCATTCTCCAATAGGCACGTTTTCTCTGCCTTTATCCCTTCATCATCAAAGAAGTATGTCCCATTTTTTTCTAGGAAAGTTGGGTCGTCATAGATGTTGACGCCATCTGCACCGATTTTTTCTCCTAGCTTTCCTTCTAGAATGGAGTCACCTTGAAGTACAATATCTGCTTCGCACGCATGGCCAAGCGCCTCATGGATAAAAACACCCAGAATTTTTGGATCTAATACAACAGTCTTTTCTCCACCTGATGCTTTTTTTGCGGACAGCAATCTTAGTGACTTTTCACATGCGTCTTTTCCAAGATCTCCTAATGATTTTTCTTTCAAGACCTCATAGCCCCTTGTGCCGCCGATGACTTCGTAACCCATCTGGAGGGAATCATTTCCACTTGCAACTACTGACTTTAGATAGACCCTTACTGTCTTTTGATATATCTCACTGCCAACAGAATTAATGTAAAGCTGCTCTGTTATCGAGTCACTGCAAGCAGAAACAGTGTTTTTGACTAGCTCATTTATCTTTGCGCCTTTTTCTATTTCGTATGCGTATGAAATCTTTTCTTCTAAAGAGACATCTTCTGGTCCAATCTTTACCTTGTTCTCAAAATGGCCTTTTAGCACCGGAGGGTCTACCTTAAAATTTTCTCTGTTGGAATTGCGTGAAGTTGCAACTGCAATCCTATATGCGGAGTCAATGCACCTCTGGATGTCTTCTGTATTGTTTGTTGATGAAAATCCCCAGGCGCCGTTTACTAAAGCCCTGACCCCAACGCCTGCCTGGTCGTTTGAAGAGACCTCATCAAGCTCGCCGTTTTCGACATTTGCAACGTTATTGATCCTTTTTTGAAGCCTGATATCTACAAAGCAGTTTGGGAACTCTAAATTATCAGCATTAAATGATTCAAATATATCCATATGTTTAAGAGAATTTAATCTAATAAAAGGCTTTTTCTTAAAAAAAGGAATATATGGAAACTCTAGTATCTTTTCCTATTTCCACGAAATATTTATAAATATCTGGATTCCAATTGGTATAACATGTGATCACTATGAAAAAAATATTTGCAATTTTGATATCCTTGCTCTTTGTAGCAAGTGTATTTGGAGTAGCTTCCCTTACAGCAGAGTTTAAGGAAGAGGCAACGGCAACTCCTGAAAGAGTAAAAGTTGGACAGATAATAACTGTAACAAGTAATTTAGATCCTTGTGATGCCGTTGATGAGTGCTATGACCCAACAGTAAAAATATACGACACTTCAATGACAACTTGGATGCTCAATGTCGACTTTGAGGAATTCCAAGACGCATCGAAATATGTAACAAAACTCTCTGGCCCAATCAAAAAAGATGGGGAATATCTATGGATTTGGACATACAGAGCAAATTTTGCCGGAACAATAGTATTTGGTGCTCCAGCATACCCAGCGAGTCCGCCTACAATGAGATTACTAACAAATCCAGTGACAATTACTTCAAACTCCCTTCCAATGGACAAGTTCATGAAATTCTTTGGATTCGGCAAGAAAAAATAAATAATATTTTTTTCTTTTCTTAATTATTTTTCTTTAAATCAAGGTTTCCAAACCTTAAGGAAGTTTACCCTTTCAAAATCCTTATCATTTGTAACAATGTTAGTGAGTCCATGTTCTATACAAGAAGCGACATGGGTCGCATCGTTTGGAAGTAAAGAATACTCATAAATGGCAGATCCAATATTTTTAATATTTTCAATATTTAAGAAATAGAGATTTGGCAAAGAGAAGATGTCTTCCACAACAGATAAGTCAATTTCTCTTAGTGCATCTGGATTAGTTTTCATATATATGTTAAACTCTTTAGGAGTGATTGTATATCTTTCACATATTTTGATTCTTATATAATTGAAATAAGATTCTGAAACAACTGTGTGATTTACATATCCTTTAATTTGTCCTTTTTCTATATCATTAAAAAAAGACTTAATAGTTGGGGAGTATGACTTATGTTTCAATAAAAAATAGATAAACACATTTGAATCTATAAAAAAATTTGTATCTTCGGGATAGTCATTCAAAGAGAAACTAGTCAAGGTCTGCACCAATTTCAGTAAGTTCGATGCTCTCTTCTATAAGTTTTTCACTAGACGGAGTTATTTTATTATATATCTCATCGACCTTAGATTTTTTTATTTCGAGAATTACATCTCCATCTTTTATACCAAGTTTATAAATATCCTCAACAGGTTTTATTATACCCTTTTCAACTTTGGCATGAAATATTATTGACATAATCTTTAATTTGTTTTTTTAATATAAATATCTTGTCATAGGATATTAGAATAATAATGACCAATAGGTCAGTTTCTTTACCCACAAGGCTTTTAAACTAATCTGCTGTTTTGACAGCATGGATGATCTAGAGCTGATTGATTCTAGTTGGACTAATGAAGATATTAAAACAATACTAAAAAAACTCAACGCTACAAAGGATGGCCTTTCAGCGGCGGAAGCAGAAAAAAGGATATTAAAATACGGCTACAATGAACTTCCAACTGTAAAGAAGGAGTCCAATTTTAAAAAGTTCATAAATCAGTTCAAGAGCAGCCTTATCGTTGTCCTTTTGATTGCAGGTTTTTTGTCAGTTGCTATAGGTAATCTAAAGGATTCCATAGTCATATTTTTAGTTGTAATTGTTAACGGTGTGATGGGTTTCCTGCAGGAGTATAAGGCCGATAAAGCTATCGAAGTACTAAAGGCGATGGTCCAGTCAAAGGTCGTTGTAATAAGGGATGGGGTAAAGAAGGAGATTCCATCAAGGGAGCTTGTTCCTGGGGACATAATCACCATAGAAGATGGGGACAAGCTATCCGCCACAGTAAGATTGATTGAATCTATTAATCTACAGATAGATGAATCATCTCTCACTGGAGAAAGCTTTCCTGTATCGAAAAATGTCGAAACAAAATCTGAAGAAGGCTACCCAAATACAGCTTTCATGGGTACTGTAGTCACAAGGGGCCGTGGAAAAGGTGTAGTCATATTAACAGGAAAGGACTCGCCAATTGGGAAGATTTCTAGCCTTATTTCTATGGAGGATAGAGGCAGCACACCACTAGAAAAGAGTATAGATAGCCTTGGTAAAAAATTGGGGGCGCTTTCTGTTGCCATAAGCTTACTTCTTTTCATTTCCGTTTTGTCAAGGGAGCTCCTAGACTCCATACCCTTAAAGGATGCTTTGATAGAATCAGGTCTAACTGCAATAAGTCTTGCAGTGGCCACAATACCAGAAGGGCTTCCTATTGTTGTCCTTGTGACTTTGGCTCTTGGAACACAGATCCTTGCCAAAAACAATGCCATTGTTAGAAAGCTTGCGGCAGTTGAGGCCCTCGGTACAACAACATTCATCTGCACTGATAAGACAGGAACACTCACAATTAACAGAATGAGTTTTGTCAGCGCTTTCATCAACAATGATTTTCTAGAACCTAACAAAATTGATACAAAAAAGCATGAGATATTTTTCAAGATAAGTGAACTTTGTAACAATGCCCATGTCAAGATAGGGGGGGATAAGATAGAAGTAATAGGCGACCCAGTTGAAGGGGCCCTAAAGATATTTACAATGAATAGAAATTATCATTGTAAGCAGTGTGAGAGAATAAAAGAAGATCCCTTTGATTCAGACAAAATGATGATGTCTGTCCTTATTGATGAAAATGGCGAGAGGACCTCTTTCATCAAAGGAGCCCCAAGAGTAATTGTTTCACGCTCAAAAAATGCACTTATTAATGGAAAGCTCCAAAAGCTTTCTGAAAAAGATAAGGAAGAAATTATTCTTAAAAATAGAGAGTATGCTGCCCAAGGACTTAGGGCGCTTGCTCTTGGCTATAAAGAAGGTGACAGTGATGAGGACATTACCTTTGTTGGCCTAGCATTCTTTAAAGACCCATTGAGAGAGGGAGTGAAAGCCGCCATAAATCTATGCAAGAAAGCGGGAATCAAAGTTGCAATGATTACTGGAGACCAGAGAGAAACTGGCCTTTCTATTGCAAGGGAAGCCGGTATACTTGATGCAGACGACATGACACTCTCTGGAAAAGAGTTAGACGAGATGTCCAAGGAAAAGTTTGCATCAATTGTCAGGGATGTCGTTGTCTACTACAGGGCAAGCCCATTCCACAAGGTGAAGATAGTTGAGACCCTAAAGGAAGTTGGCGAGGTAGTTGCAGTCACAGGCGATGGTGTAAACGATGCGCCTGCACTAAAAATGGCGGACATCGGTGTTTCTATGGGATTAATCGGAACTGATGTCGCAAGGGAAGCATCGAACATGATCCTAATGGATGATAATTTCAATACAATTGTTACTGCAATCCGTGAAGGGAGGAGGATATACGATAATATTAGAAAATTCTTAAGATTCCAGCTCTCCACAAACATAGGCGCTATAATACTCATGTTCACAGCAATCATGACTGGGGCACCTTTGCCGCTATTACCGGTCCAGATACTTTGGATTAACATAATAATGGATGGGCCACCGGCCGTTACCCTTTCAATGGAGCCGTTCCACGAAGGGCTCATGGAAAAGCCCCCGAGAAAGAAGAATTCACCCATACTAACAAGCCCGCTATACCTTTCGATGTTCATAGGGGGTATTGTGATGGGTCTTGGTACATACATCCTTTTCACAAAAATTGGTGGAACTATAGATTACGCAAGGACTGCAGCGTTTACACTCTTTGTCACATACCAGCTTGTGAACGTCTTGAACTGCAGGTCGTTTGATCAATCGATATTCAAAATAAAGTTCTTTGAGAATAAGAATCTACTTTTAGCAATCACAGCTTCGTTTGTACTCCAAGTGGCTGTTGTATACGTACCGTTCTTACAGGGATTCTTCCACACAGTTCCGCTCGCATTTAAAGACTGGCTTATAATAATCCCTACAGCTTTCACAATCCTAGTAGTTGATGAGGTAAGGAAATACTTTATCAGGAGTTAGATATAGATATCAAACTCTTTATCAGCTAAAAAAGACAGTGCCTCATCATCTTTTATTATCCGGTAAGGTAACGTCTTTAGGTTTTTTCCAAGGCCTTCCTTTCCAGACATGACGCTTAGAATAACATCATGCGGAGTTGGGAGGGCTCTTTCCCTCAAAGTGTATACCTTATCCTCTTCAATAAAAGTTTTCTCATACTTTTTGACAAAACTCTCCCAGTGAGAGTGGTCAAAGATCTTTGGACCCAGATGTTTCACCATTTTAGAAAGCTCATACCTTTCAATTTCAAATACGATGCCGGATTCCTCTCCTTTTTTAAAGAGCCCATATGAAAGGGGCTTGAAGTCATTCTTTTCAAATATAGAAAACATATATTTAGCGCTCTTCCTTAGCTGCGAGAAGATGATATCATCCAATAGTTCTCCCTGAAAGACAACAGCGTATACTTCAGAGTTTGGGTATCTTTTCACAAATAATTTTTTCTTCTTTTTGAAATAATCAATTGAAGGGGATTCTAAAAATAATCTTGAGTAATGGATAAATTCGCAAAGCCTCTCAAGAGAAAGTGCAGAGGCCACATTTCTTTTTGAATCCACAGGGTCAATAACTACCAGTGGGTCCTTGAAGCTGACTTTTTTCCCACTATTTTTGATGTCTATATATTCCCCGTACTGCCATTCAGATGCGTTCTTTAAGACGTTTTCAAAGCTCTTGTAATGGATTATGAGAAGCTCACAAAGGTATCCTGCAAACCCCTGGATCTTCTGCTCAGATGAATACACGCCAACACCCTTCATGAACTGTTTTAAGAGCCTGACATCATTTCTAAGATCTCCTACGTTCTCCTTGACAAACCTTGTGTGGTGTGGTGTTCTGTCAACAGCAGTTATTATTTCAAGAGAGTCATAGCAAGGCACAACATCAATCTTAAACTCCTTGAATCTGTTTATTGTGTAGGGGTGATTTGCGTAGGCTGTTTCAGATGTGAAGCCCTCAAGTTCAATCTTTCCAAGGGCCAGACCCATCTTCTTTAGCTCTTCTAAAGGAGTTGACTTGTCAAAAACAATGAAAATGTCTAAGTCCCTGTCCCTTGATATCCAGGTGTCCTTTGCAATTGAGCCTACCACCTCAACTCTAGCGTTTAGATTGGTTTTTGATATTTTTTCTGTGAGGTGACTTACTATCGTATTCGTAAGAGAAGCTATTTCCTTCCTCTCTTTATCACTTGGGACTATATCTTTTAGGACATCTGCCTTTATCTTAGAAAACATCATACACTCTTTAGCTCAAATTCTTTTAAAGTTTCGTATATGGGGCCATAAGGTGTTAGCGTGCTTTTCTTGAGATTTATCTTTGTAATCATATCAGTTCCAAACTCATAATCCCTGTACTCATCAAGCACATTTAGGAGGGGCTTTTTGTTTAGTGAGCTTTTCACCCTTGAAACTGTGAGGTGCGGGACAAACTTCCTGTCCTCTTTAAATCCCATTGATTCTAAAGTGTCATCAATCTCTTTTTGTATATACACTATCTCGGGCGCATTCATTGCTACCCAGATTACCCGTAGGTCAGAGATGCTTGGGAAAAATCCAGTCCCCTTCAAGTTGACTTCAAAAGAGGAATACCCTGATATTGACGGTCCAAGGGAATCAACTATTCTCTTGTATGATGATTCGCCAATCTCCCCCAAAAACTTTAACGTCAGGTGAAGGTTTTCCCTCTCGACGATCTTCATGGGGCATGCTGAATTTTTTAAATTTGTCTGAAAAATCTTAATCTTATCCAGTACTTCTTTTGAGGTAATATCCATTGAGATAAAACTTCTCATTTCTTCTTCTCCACAGGCATCTTCTCCCATGGGAATATTATCCATTGGTCAGTGTTAAAAACAGTGTAATCTGGCTTTACAATCGATATTGGTTTTGATGCAACTACGGCCACTCTAAGCTCCTTTGGAGAGAGCCCTTCAATATAATCCTTCACAGCAACAAGTGTTCCACCTGTGTCTGCGACATCATCTACAAGGAGGATTTTTTTTCCAAGGACATCTTCTTTTTTTAAAGGCAGAGTTATTCGGGGCTTGTCATCCCTTACACCTATATCCTTGTAGTACTTTGCCTCCATTAATAAAAGACGCTTGTTATCGAATATGTGGGAAATTCTGACAGCCGGTATTAGTCCGCCTCTAGAGATACCAACAATGACGTCAAAATCATAATCCCTTCTTATGTGGTCACACATTGTCCAAATCGCTTCATCTACCTTGCTCCACTCAAGATAAAGAATGTCCATAAAATCGCCTTACTTTAAGAATAAACTCAAGAACTTTCCGCCGGGGTAAGTTATAGAATAGATGTCCTCTTCCTTTTTTATAAGATTCGTGTTGACAAGCACTCTAAGATTTCTCTTGACTTCCGCCTCTTCTATATCTAGGAACTCCGTTATCTTCTCAAGCTTTTTTTCTTTGTCCAAAAACTCTAAAATTCTGAGTTTCAATCTTGTCATGCCCTCGTCTGGAAATTTATAGATTCGCATGAGAGATAAAATCTTTGACATCTCAATCCCTTTGGGCGTCAAGAAATATTCTGTGGAATAGCCAAGGTCATTCTCTTTGATCATCTGAGACATTAATCTCTTTGATAAAAGTGCATTTATCGCAGAGTTAAGTGTCTTAGAATCACCAACCCCTTCCTTCTCCAAATCGTCATATGTTCTAAAAGAAAGTTTCAGAGATTTTATTATCTGCATCTCTGTTCTTGTAAGAACACTATTTTCGTCCCTTGTTTCCACTCTATTATTAAAGCGCCCGAAACTTATAAAACTTACTAAGAAAATAAAAAATTAATAGGAATCTTCTAGTTCTTCGCCCTCAATCCTTAGCTCCTCAGCTTCCTCTTCAACTACTTCTGGTGGGATCTTTCCCATCTTGATGACAAAGTCTGAAGTGTTTTGGAGGGCTATAGAAAATCCAGGTTCAGCCCCAATGACTATTGTTTCCTTCCCATGCTCCTTTGCCTTTGCAAGTATAGGTACAAAATCTGCATCTCTTGTAGCGATTGCAATGGTGTTGATATTCTCATTGTAAATTATCTCCATGGCTTCAACACCCATCCTGACATCAATATCCCCTGTGACAACAATAGCATCAAAGCCCTGGTTTGCAATAGCCTCAATAAGGCCATGAGGTGCAAACTGATTCAATAAAACTTTTCCGATTCTTATGTCCCCCATGTCCTCTAGAATCTTTTTTATATCCTCTAGATTAATGTCAAATTCTTTCCTCAAGATATTGGGCCCGTCAATTAGAAGGCCTATCATTCTGTCAGCCTTTCTTTTCTTCCTTGATATTGAGCCCATATAACGGCTAAAACCTCTCCCAACACTTGTAATTGACCTAAATCTTTCTACCATACTAACACCTACGATTGTGATAAATATTTACCGATGTAACAAAATAGGTAATGCATCTAGAGTTTTTAAACTTATCCAATTATCTTCCAAATCTCCTATTTCTTCGCTGAAAATCCCTTATTACCCTCAAAAAATCGATTTTTCTTATGAGGGGGAAGTAAACATTAAGAAAAAATAACTCGGCATAGGCTGACTGAAACAGAAGGAAGTTACTGAGTCTTACCTCACCACCTGTCCTTATTACGATGTCTGGATCTGGAAGCCCCTTTGTAAAGAGATTTTCACTGAGTAACTTTGCATCTATCTCTTCTGGGTCAATTGCACCGCCGTTACAGCTGTCAAGGATTCTCTTTATGGCCTCTATTATCTCCATCCTGCCGCCGTAGGCAACACAGATGTTTAGAGTCATATTGTCATATTTTTCTGTTGCAGATTCCCCTTCTTTTATCGCCTGCTTCACATTTTCAGGGAGCATTGCAATATTCCCTATGGCTTTTACCCTTACCTCGTTTTCAATTATTTTCTTGTTGGTACTAGCTTCCTTAAACTTCCGTTCAAGCATTCCCATAATGTAGTTGACCTCTTCACTGTCCCTCTTGAAGTTCTCAGTTGAAAATGCATACAAAGTCACTATCTTTATCCCAATCTCATTGGCCCATTCCAAAAGATCCTCAGCCTTTTTCATACCCATCTCATGACCAAGGTACGTTGGGATGCCCTTTGAAGCGGCATATCTCCTGTTGCCGTCCATTATCAGGCCTACGTGGCGTGGAACCTTTTCTTCTTTTATCTCGCCTATGAGCTTTTTCTCATATACCCTATAGGCGGGCCCTAGAATAAAATGTGGTATGTTTTTAGATAGTGATGATATGAACATAGTAATCTAATCATTTTTTATATTTCCTTGATAGCTCGATATAGGACTCTGCATTTTTCTTTATCCTATCGACTGCCTTCTCATCAGTTCTTTTAATAACAATTGCTGGAACTCCAACTGCAATTGAATTGTCGGGGATCTCCATGTTTTCACTCACTACAGCTCCAGCCCCGATTATGCAGTTGTTTCCTATCCTTGAGCCGCTCAATACTGTTGCATTTATGCCTACTAGGACGTTATTTCCAACGACTGCACCATGAACAACTGCACAGTGCCCTATGACAACATTATTTCCAATAATCGCCGGCTTTCCAAAGTCTGTGTGCACTACAGCATTGTCCTGGACATTGCTGCCCTCCCCTATCTCTATTCTTTCGATGTCGCCTCTTAAAACTGCAAATGGCCAGATGCTTGAGTCTTTGCCTATTATTATCTTGCCGTTGATAAATGCCTTCTCATGAACAAAAGCTTCAGAATGTATCTCCATCTCGTCATTTATCATGATTTGTATACGGAAATAATTTAATATAAACCTTTTGTTATTTAATTTAATGGAGATAGAAGAGCTAAAAGAGAGGATTAAAAAGATACGAGAAGAGATTGGCCAGGACACCTCTACAGGCCCCAGGATAAAATGGATTAAGGATGATGATGTCCTTATAATCTGCGGGTACCACCGCTCAGACAAATCTATGCTTATAGGTCCAGGAGGCTGGGTAGCCGGCAGGCTAAGCGAAGAGATTGGAAAACCTGTCACTGTCATTGAAAGTACTGAAGAGTTAGTGAGTGAGCTAAAGCTTTTGGAATCTCAAAACACGATAGAAAAATTGTTGAAAAAAGCTACAGGGCAAAACAAGGACATTCTTGAATTTTTTAGAGACTATATCCAAAAGAAAAGAAAGACTATTGATAAGGATATTACAGTCGCTGTATCCTATTCAGGGGGCTCTGACAGCACCGCTACCCTTTATCTGTTAAAAGAAATGGGATTTAATGTAATTGCTCTAACTTATTATCCTTCCGATATGATGGTTCCCAAAAGAACAAGGTCTATAATTCAAAATGTTGTTACACATCTTTTAACACCACATGAGTACATAGATGGCGACATCTCAGAGATTGTGAAAGGTGCACTTGAAGGAAGGTACCATCCATGCGGGAGGTGCCACAAACACATGGAAGATGTCATAATTGAAGCTACAAGAGAGCGCGGTATATCCGCAATTGCATTTGGAGATTTATTGCCTACAGGTTCCCAAACAATCTTGATTAAAAACGGGATGATAAGGATTAATCTCCCATCTCTATTAGCGCTCAAGAAAAAGGATATGAAGTACCTCTCGGCAAGAATACCCGGGTACGAGTCGCCCGGGTTTGGGTGCCCTCTATTAAAAGAAGTGCATAGATTACACCCATCAAAAAAGTTTTTCACTGCGCACAGGGTATTACGGGAAGTCCGGGCCGGGATATTAGAGTCAAACGAAGGATTGATCTCACTTAGAAGCATATTCAGGTTTGAGAGGGATTAACAAATGGATCTTTCAATAATTTCTGATTATTTTGAATTTGAAAATAATAGATCCCTCTCAAAGAAAGAGGTGTTAGAGTCAAGGAGAAATTTCTTTCTTGATATACAAAAGGAGTTCATAACAACTGATGACGGCTCTCTTTCCCTAAAGTTTCAGGACACGATGCACTCATATATCGGGGCGCTAAAAGAAAGGCTTCATGCATACTCGATTCCTTCAAGGATAGCTGAAAGAAAGAGACTTCTTGACATATGTAGCGGTTTTGGCTACAACGCGCTTTACGCCCTCCACCATAACCCAAAATTAAGGATAGATATGGTGGAAAAGTTTTGGGAGATATCTGCAGTCTCCCTCATAATACCCCTCCCTGAAAACTATTCATTTTTGGCTCCTGAGTTTGAAAGGATAAAGGGTGCTGTAGAAAATAAATTACATGAAATGGGATTAATTAAAAATCTCGCATATGGAAATGACCCAAATCTAAGGCTTCATGTAGGTGAGGCGGAAGAAGTTCTTTCCAACATGCAGGATAAATTTGATGTAATATTTTTTGACCCATACAAATCAGAAGTTTCACCTGAACTTTTCACAATAGAATCTGTAAAGTGCATGGTGGATAGGCTAGAGGAAAATGGTATATTCCTGACGTATCTATCAAACTATGCTATAAGGTCTGCTCTATCTTGTTACCTAAACATTGGAAAAGTTAATCTGCCATTAAAAAAAGTCGAGGGAACGATCGCATCCAGATCCAAAGAAGAGTTACCCATTGATTCTTACGAGGAGAGGATCATTGCATTAACTGAGCTTGGGATACCCTACAGAAAAGCAGAAACTCCAGAAGAGACAATCCTAAAGAGGCTAGAAGAGAGGGCATTTATGAAGAATAAATACCTGCTCCCTTCCTCAAAAAGAAGTATAGTAAATTTTGAAGATGCCTTTTCAGGCAGTGACACCTCTTTAAGAAAAAGACTGGAAGATTTTGGGCTCACAAAAGAATCTTCAGAATATATAATCTGCCCACAAAAAGAGGAGTGCATCTGCAAAAAATGTCAAAAGGGATACGACACGTCAAGTGAAAGAATAAGGGAAATGAGAAGAAGGATTTATGAAATAAAGAATTTTAATCATGAGGCCTATCCATATACTCATTGATCTCGTCTATGTATAACTTCATCTTCTTAAACTGCCTCTTGGTCATTTTTTTCGGATGGACAATCTCGTTTCTAATTTCTGTTAATTCAATCAATCGGCCTTTAATCCAGCCGATGCTTACAAAATAATATTCAAAGACATCCTTCCAGTTGTCTATCTCTTTTTCATTGTTCTTAAAGAGAATTATTGGGAGGTAATGGGAGAAGTCTGTATAAAATAGCGGCGGGTAAACTTCTCTTTTTCTGACGATTGCGTCGTTTTGCCTTTTCAAACAGATTGACTTTATGAAGTTTGGAATTCCTCTATCCCACCAGGAAAGGCCGTACTTTCTTTTTAATGCCTCTAAAATGAACTCTCTCAAATTATTTTCAAATTCTGAGACCATAGAATAAGCGTCCTCGTTTGTGAAGTCATCTTCAAGATTCTTTGCTTTTCTCTTTTCAAGTGCTTTGTTTATCGCTTCAAGGAGGTCTTCTGTCCTTATTGGCTTATTAATAAGATAGTCATCTCCACCCTCTCTAAGTGTTTCAACTGCTAGCTCCTCTGAGCCGTAGGCTGTCATGACTATTATGGGGATGTCAATATCTTTTTCTCTGACCCGTTTCAAAACGTCAATCCCTGATATCTTTGGCAGCATTATATCGAGAAGTATAATATCATAATCATTATTAGTAATCTTGTTTAGGGCCTCTTCGCCATCAACGGCAACTTCGATTTCTGTTGCAACTGACTTTATCATCGCCTTGATAAGTTTTACATTATCTGCTGTGTCATCAACAATTAATATTTTGCTCATTCTTCTTCCTCTGCCTCTATTGGTATTTCAAATATAAAAATTGACCCCTTTCCAGGTTCGCTCTCCGCCCAGATGAGTCCGCCATGGAGCTCTACATAATGTTTGGAAATTGAAAGCCCGAGGCCTGTACCTCTATAGGCTTTAGTCTCAGAGCTGTCAATTTGCCTGAACTCATCGAATATTATGTCTAGCTCCTCCTTTTTGATTCCTATGCCTGAATCCTCAATTTCCACCCTCACGTGGTCATCTATTCTAAAAGCCCTTACTGCAATTTTTCCTTCTTCAACATTGAATTTTATGGCGTTTGTCAAAAGATTTAGTAAGACTTCAATAATCTTGTCCTCATCGGCAACGACATTCTCGACATCCCGGACATTTAATGAAATCCAGATATTCTTATCCTTTGATAAAGGTGAAACTATTTTTAAAGTTTTATTAATTGCGTCCTGTAAATTAAACTCCGTAAGGTAAAGCTTTGATTTTCCTGCATCAAGCCTTGATAGCTCTAAGATGTCATTTATAAGTTTCAAAAGGATCTCACCATTTCTCAAAATAGTTTCAAGGTAATCGGCCTGCTCCTCATTTAACTTGGCCTCATTTAATACTACTTCTGAGAATCCTATAATTGATGTAAGTGGAGTTCTAAGCTCGTGTGTAATATTTGCTAAGAACTGTGATTTTAGTTTGTTTGCCTCTGATATCTTTTTGTTCAGCTCTACTAGCTCTATATTGGTTTCGGATAACTTTTTATTTGCCTTCTGGAGCTCAAGTGTTCGCTCTTTAACCTTTCTTTCAAGGTCTTCATAGGATTTTTTGAGGTCCTTTGACATCTCCCCAAAAGCCTTTGCCAGTTCCCCTACCTCATCCTCGCTATCTATGTCAATCTTTGGACTTAAGTCCCCCTCCGCAAGGCTTCTTGATGCATAGACAAGCTTTCTAAGCGGCCTTGTAATCCTATCCGCCATTATAACTCCAAAGAACACGGCTATAATAATTGTCGACAATACTATAAGGATAAAACTATTCTCAAAAATAGATATTGGCTCAAATAAGGTCTCTGTCGAGTATGTTACCACAACAATCCAGAAGTTACTCCTGTCAGTTGAAGATGGGAAAACTGGCGAATATGCGATTATCTGATTAGTACCTTCTGAGATTGTACCGCTAGTGCCGGATAGTATCTTTAGAAATCCCTCGGCCCTATACTGGTCAATAAAGCTTTCTCCAGCATAAAAAGGATTGGATAAGCTTGACGTTCCAACCTTCGAAATGTAATAGCCCTGCTTGTTCAAAATGAATGTGTTTAGATTTGATCTTGCAGCAAGCTCTAATATTGGGCTCAACACCCTCTGTGCTGGAAAACTGATAAGGACAACGCCTCTTTTGATACCGTTTGAGTCAAAGACAGGCTTTGCATAACTAACGATTAGGTCCCCCGACTCTGTTGTTATTGTGGATGTGAGGTCAAGGGAAGAAACATACAATTGCCCTCTGTCAAGCGTCATTGTCTTTAGGAAATACTCTTCATCTGAAACATCATAAAGAGCAGAGGTCGTTGCAATAAAGGTCTGGTTCCAGTTATAAACTACCTTTACGACTTCTTTTCCACTTTCATCTATGTAGACAACACTCGAGTAGGCTTTTTTGGAATTTGCAAAGTTATAGAACTCTTCTATAAGGCGCTCCCTATAGAGTATATATTCAATCACCGACCTCCTGTTCTTGGCATCGGCCAAAGCCCTTAGCGATGCCGACTGACTCAAAAAATCAATGTCGCTTTCAGCAACACCCAATGATTTTTCTATCTCCTTTGCAGTAATCTCGGCCTGCTGTTCGACGACCTTCAAGGCGTCATTTTCGAGATAATCAATTGTAAAATTAATACTGTAAAAACCGATAGCCATAACTGGTACCAAAAGTACTATAAGGTATGTAGCTATGAACTTGTTTCTAATTCTTCTCAAAAAAGGTATACTTATCATCTACCAAGACCCTCTTATCAAAGTAATCCTTCGTGGTTTTTAAATCTTGTTGGGGATTTATACTATATAACATTATTTTTTTATTTCCTTTCATCTAATGTAATTATATTTATATTTAATAAGTTTATCTTTATATATGAGAAATATCTCCAAATTGTAAAGGTGACATTTTTGAAAAATCCGGCCTGGGAAAACATAGGTTCAAAGTACGCCCATACTACAATGGCGCATCCCTGTTTTAATGAAAAATCACATTTTACAGTGGGGAGAATTCATCTGCCAGTTGCACCAAAGTGCAATATTCAGTGTAACTACTGCACCAGAAGCATCAACAAGTGCGAGTTTAGGCCTGGCGTTTCTGCGTGCATATTGAGCCCACAGGAAGCGCTTGACAGATTAGACAAGGCTTTGAAAGAGACTGAAAATCTAAAGGTTGTGGGCATAGCAGGGCCGGGTGAGTCACTTGCAAATGATGCTACATTTGAAACGTTAAAGCTCATAGATGAAAGATACCCAGACCTCATAAAATGCCTTTCAACAAACGGGCTAATGCTAAAGGAGAAGGCAGGGGAGCTTGCAGAGTTAGGGGTTAAGACTGTTACAGTTACGGTAAATGCTATAGATGAAGAAATAGCGGAAAAGGTCTATGCCTGGATTAACCTTGATAAGGAAATCCTCAAAGGAAAGGACGCGGCAAGAAAACTTCTCGATAGGCAGTGGGAGGGTATCCTCGCTGCAAAGAAGAGAGGCATGCTTGTAAAAATAAACTCTGTGTTAATCCCTGAAATTAATCTCCATGAGATAGAAAAGATAGCCCTTAAAGGGAGGGACTATGGTGCTGACCTCATGAATCTAATACCTTTAATCCCGTTAAACATGTTCAAGGATTTAAGGCCACCTACATGTGAAGAGATTTCTGGGGCTAGGGCAAAGGCGGAGAAATACCTGCCACAATTCAAGCTCTGCAAGCAGTGCAGGGCTGACGCTGTTGGAATACCAGGGCACAATAGCGACTACCACAAGGAAAAAAGGCTTGATTCGGAGTATTTTCACGGCTAGTTAAATTTTTAAATTGATTTATATTTTTTTCAAAGGAGGTGAATGCATTGATAACAAAGGATATGTCAATAGGGGAAATAGTAGAGCAATACCCAGAAACAGTTCCTGTCTTTATGGCACACGGGCTTGGGTGCATTGGATGTGCAATTGCCCAGTTTGAGACTTTAGAGGAAGGGGCAATGGCCCATGGGATTGACGTTGAGGTACTTGTACAGGATCTAAACAAATCAGTAAAAAATTAATTTTTTATTTTAAATATCTTTTTTACAAATAATTTAAAAAGAACTAAACTAAGTTTTCTCTAATGAAGGCATTAAAGCTAAAAGATGGAGTTTTCTGGGTTGGGGCTATAGATTGGAACCCACCTAAGTTTGGATATTCCCTTTCAAAAGGTACCACGTATAACTCCTATGTAATTCTAGATGAAAAGACCGCTTTAATTGACACTGTAAAGCATGGATTTACCCAAGAAAATATCTCAAGGATAAACGAAGCCACTAAAACATCTGATATAGATTACATCATAATCGGAAACTATCATATGGACCATTCCGGGAGCCTCCCCTTCCTTATGAAGAGGGCAAAGAATGCAACTATTGTTGCAACAAAAGAATCCAAAAAGGCAATTGAGAAGTACCACGGAGGAGAATGGAATTTTGAGATTGTAGGGGATGGGGATTGCCTAAAACTTGGGGAAAGAAAGCTCTTATTCACTGAGTTTGAAATCGGTGGAAATAATATTCTCCTGACTTACTCAGAACACGATAATATTCTTTTTTCCGAAGACCTTTTTTCTCAGCACACTGCATCTAAAGATAGGCTCGATACGTCAAGTGAAAAGCAGGAAAATGACGCGCTTTCCTATTTTGTTAATTATCTAATGCCAATTCAAAGACTGCCTGATCTGGATTTCAATGGTATAGAGATTTTAGCACCAAACCACGGCGTTATTTGGCGTCAAAATAAAGGTAAGATCATTAAAAAATATCAAAGCTGGATTAAAGGTGAATCAAAAAACAAGGCCGCAATACTGTATTCAAGCATCTGGCGAGGAACTGAAAAGATGGCTTATGCGATAGCTGATGGAGTTGCGGGCGCCGGGAGTGATACCGAGGTAATAAACTATGAAACTTGCGATCCAGGATACATCTTAACAAAGCTTTTTGAATCCAAAACAGTTGCAATAGGTTGCCCATCCTTCAAAGGAGGCGTGCCGCCTGAAATTTCAAAAATTATATCTTTAATTGAACTATCAGGATTAAAGAATAAGTATTTGGCGCTGTTTTCATGCTATTCTGATATGACTAGCCCTATCAATCATCTATTAAAATTAGTTTCAAAGATTGATTTCAAATTATTTGATAATCCTTTAGAAGTTCAATATGCACCAAGTGAGAAGGAATTAGCACTATGCTTTGAGCTAGGCAATAGGCTAGGCGAAAAGACTAAAAATAATAAAGGATAATAGGGTATTATGGAAAAAGATGAGAGGGTAAAAATAATTGAAACTGCAATCGAAGCAGAAAAGGAAACATTGAGGACTTACATCAAGTCTGCAATAAAAGTTTCAAACGTTGTCGGGAAGAATATGTTCTTAAAGCTAGCTCTTGATGAGATGAAACACCGAGAAATCTTAGAAACTGCACTAAAAGCCCAGCTTGAAGGAGGAAAGTGCATATTCCATGAAGTAGAAAAAAATGAGATCACTAAAATTGTTCCTAATGTTGAACAGGAAATTGATAAGTCAGTTAATCTCGGCCAGGATGACCTCGCTGTTCTGATGCTGGCACAAAAAGTTGAGAAGAACGGGATAGAGTATTATAAAAATTGTATAAGAAATTCCTGGGATGAGGAAGCCAAAAGAATGTTCTCATACCTTGTAAGAATGGAGGAAGAACATTTTTCTCTGATTCAGACGCAAATTGATTATATCGAGGGAACAGGATACTGGCTTGGGATAAGAGAATTTACTCTTGATGACTAGCTATTTGAAATCTCTTATCAATGATTCTAAGTCACCAAATCTTACCTTCTGCTTGCAAAGAGATGGCAGATAAATCGCGGCCTTTCCAGAATTAGTTGCTGTTTTTTGATACATCTCCTCAATAGGAGTTACAACCATGCAAGTGTCTGCCAAGAGCTTTGCATACTTTTCTATTTCTTGTGCTATACCTGTTCTTTCAAGCTCATTTTTGACATATCGTGAAGTACATATCCATATATCGCCCTTGAATCTTCTGCCTTCCTTTTTGAAGATGTCTAAAGCTTCCTTCACTTCTCCGACTGAACAATGAGGGCAGCCTATACATATTAGTTCCATATCATCCGAAGAATTAAGCTTGCACTTGCTTTCTTCAATCTCTTCTTTTCCTACCTCTATTTTCTCTAAGCTATCATCGATAGCTTTGCTGTACTCAGGTGTCAAATCTTCAACGTGGTACAGTGCAACTGAGCCAGAAGCCGCCATAGAAGCCCCTAAAGATTTCAGCTTGTCAGAGTCTAGTTCTAGATTCTTGAAGTAAGGGATTTTGTTTCCAATAATCGAGCCAACATAATTTCCCAGTGCTCCAACATCTGAAAATGTCTTTATGCTTGCCTTAACATCAATTATTATTCCGGCCTTTCTATTTTTTTCAAGATGCAATCCATAGTTTGGGGTCTTTCCTATTATGCTTGAGGCAAGAGATGATGGCCCACCTTCCCTATTGCTTTTTGCACCGAGAACAGAGTTCGCAAATGAAACTGCAGAGGATTCGCTCCATGCAACATGCTCTCCACAATTTGGCCTATTGCCAATTAGATAGGGGGTGCAAGTGCAGCTGCAATCTATCCCCATCTTTAGATAGGCATCAAGGATATCAAGCTGCTTTTTGGCAAACTCTTTTTTTATCCCCATCCTCTGCCATTCTGTTGAATCCATGCCTATGGGATTTAATGTGGCTTTTACCTTAACCTTAGAGCTCCTTGCAAACTCAGACACAAAGAAAAGTCCTGCATCGCCTATTGTTTTGTAAGATGCACCTGCTATCTGGCATGATGAAACAGGGATTAGCTTATCTGCGCCATAGATATCCCCTAGCGAGGCTAAAATCTCCATGGACTTTTGAGCTGCATATCCCTCTTCCCCGTTCAATATGCGCTCCTCTTCCTTAGAAAGGTACATACCATCTTATTTTATCATAATGTTATAAATCTTTGGAAGTTATTTAATATCTATACTTGAATACAAGTCATAGAAAACATGCCTAAGATAAATCTCCTCGCTTTTTTTCATCGTAAATCACAACTAAATCTTTCATGACTTTATCCTTAATATAAGGGCTTAAATTTCCCTCTGTGACAAGATCTATCTTTTTACCCAAAACATCAGCCAAATCGAGCTCTATTCCAACCATTTCGAATAGGCTTTTTACTTTACTAAATTCTACCAGAACATCAATATCGCTATCGGGCCTTTCCTCTCCTCTTGCAACTGATCCAAATAAGCCAATTTTTTTAGCGCCGTGCTTTGTTAGAAAAGAAACAAGTGTTTTGTTTCTTTCTGAAGGATTCATAAAATAAAATATGCTAGTCTTGTATTTATAGATAATGGTTTATATTGTATCTCAAACTGATATCTCTTTAGTTAAACCCTCTCTGCTCCTTCTTCTTCATGTAGAGTGTCCTAAAGCTTCCTATCTCGGCATAGTTTACGCCATGCGGCACATACTTTCCGTGGTAGAGGTACTTCCACCAGTGGACAACAAACCCGCCAACGGCAAGCTCCTTTAATTTCCCCTTTTCCCTGTACTTTGAAAGTTTGAGCTCATTTTCCAGTGTTCTTATGTCTGATACCGTATCTCCGCCGTTTATGAAGAATTTGCTTGATTTATTCAGGACTTCCTTACAGAAGCTGTTTGTAGTTGACTCTGCCTTGCAGCAGTCTAAACTCTCACGCTGCTCCCAAGAGCCGTTCTGGAGGAATATCCTCTTTGCGGCCATGTTTCCAATCATCGTGATGCTGTTTGGCCCTATTGACTCGAACTTGCCATCCCCTATATCCTTTAAATTTACAGTCTTTGTCGTGCCATCAGGCTTTTTGATGTTGACATCTATGGGTAGGATCATACTGATTGAGCCGTTATCAATCTTTTTTGCAATTTCAAGTGCATCTTCCTTAACTTTGTCCCAGTTTTTCTTGTAGAACTTTTCTATCAACTCTATGTTTTCCTTTCCAATTGAAGTCGGCAGTGTCTTTTTTAGTGACGGCGCCTTCTGAGATAGTGCCCAAAGAAGCAATACAAAAACAGGTCCCCCGTCTAGGACCACCATGAGATCATCTCTGCCTTCTGTTAACCTTATAGCATCAAGTTTTTCTGACTTTGCGCCTGCAATCCCCCACATTTTAAGTTCTGTTTTATCTGTATAGAGCTGAGTTACATCATAAAGCTCGCTTATGAAGCTGTCATTGCAGTAACAGCCGTCTGCGAATAATCTTAAAGAAAGCGCATCCCTGTGGCAGCAGGACAGCGCCCCATTTATCTTTTCAAACTGGGTAAAGTATTTCCAGAAATCTGTTTTTGTAGAGTCATTTGGCGGGACAAGTTCATCGCCACAGACTTTTCTGATATTTTCCAAAAATACAATTGAGTCCTTGTTTGACTCGTTTAATTTTTTGAGCTCATCTAGGTTCTTAGCAAAAAAGATGTTGTTTACGGGAAGCGATGTTTTTATTTTACTATTCAGAACTTCTGCTTTTAGTTCGTTAAAGTTTTCTTCAATGGATTTCTCAGCCTTTGAGGCATGAGCAATTATAAGAATGTTTGATCCTTGTTCTTGGTGTTTTCTTAAATCGCAGATCGTCTCAACGGCCTGCTCCATTCTTACTGATGGGCCAGGGGGGCCATTAATGTCTGTTCTGAAGTAAGCCGTTCCCGTCGTCTCTGGAAGGTCAGAAAACCCAGCAAAAACAAGATCGTGATGTGGAGTTTTTAATATTTTCATGTTCTCCCTCTGTCATTAAAAATGTTGAAAAATTTATAAAGGTATTGTCAAGCCTAATTATCTCGATTTATACTTTTTATAAATCTAGTTCTTCCAATATAGAATTAATCGATTTCTTTAGAGTTGGGATATCTTTTTTAGCAACTCGCCAGACCTCTCTAATATTAACATTAAAATAATTATGAACAATTTTATCTCTCATACCAGCCATCCCTTTCCACGGAACTAAAGGGTATTTGTCTTTTAATGACTGAGAGATATTCTTACTCGCATCACCTATAATTTGAATCTGGCGAATAACTGCATCAGACGCCATAGAATTACTTTTGAATTCTCCATATTCGATATTATTGGTGTAGTGGTCTATCTTATCTATAGAATCTCTAATATGAAGTAAATATACCCTATCCTCTTTGCTCTTCATATATAACCACAACTTCTTTCATGACCTTTTCCTTAATATAAGGGCTCAAGGCTTCTTCAGTTACAAGATCTATTTTTTTACCAAGGATTTCGGATGCTTCCTGCTCAATAATTACTACATCAAGTAAGCTTGGGTCTCCATTAAATTCTACCAGAACATCAATATCGCTATCGGGCCTTTCCTCTCCTCTTGCAACTGATCCAAATAAGCCAATTTTTTTAGCGCCGTGCTTTGTTAGAAAAGAAACAAGTGTTTTGTTTCTTTCTGAAGGATTCATAAAATAAAATATGCTAGTCTTGTATTTATAGATAATGGTTTAATAAAAGAAATATTGCCATATTAACTATGACCTCTAGTTCTCTTCAACTTTTGTTTCTTCTAAAATCTTTTCAGTATACCTGCACTTTGGATAACTACTGCATCCAATAAAAGGGCCGTAGAAGGATTTCTTTATGACAAGGCCCGCTCCGCATCGTGGGCAATTTTTCCCATCCAGTAAATATTTATATATTAGTTTTAATAATTAATAATAGGGATCAAGTTGACAGATATTCTTATGGAAAAATTGGACCACATTGAAGAAATGCTAAAAGAAATCAATAGTAAAATTGATAATTTTTTAGGATTTGAAGAAATTACAGATGACGAAAAAGAAGAATTTAAGAAATTAAGAGAAGAAATTAAGAATGGGCACTATGAAACATATGAAAACACCTTTTGTGACTAAAAATGTATAAGGTAATTTTAACACATAAGTCTTCTATTTTTGTTAAAAATCTTCCTAAATCTAATAAGAAAAAATTAGATATAATCATTGATCGTTTAAAAGAAAATCCTTATAGTTATCCATATAAGAAAATCAAAGGAGAAACAAACCTTTATAGAATTAGGATAGGCGGCTTTAGAATTTCTTACGAAATTTATGAAAACGAGAATATAATTAATATACTGAAAATAGGTAAACGAGATAAATTTTATCAGTAATAAGTTCCTGTCCTTGTATTTACATGTTATTTAAATAAAGGAAATATACACTTGATTCTAGTTCTCTTCAACTTTTTCTTCCAGAATCTTTTCAGTATACCTGCACTTTGGATAACTACTGCATCCAATAAAAGGGCCGTAGAAGGATTTCTTTATGACAAGGCCCGCTCCGCATCGTGGGCAGTTTTTCCCATCCATTGGCGCTGAATAGTTGTTCTTCGAAGGGCACTCAAGATTTATACAGACCGTCTGGGGTCTAGATCTTTTCCTTGTTGCAATAACAACTGGAAATCCGCAGATTTTACATTTGTCTTCTGTTGGCGTAACAAGGCAGTTACTTGGCAAGGAAAATGTTGCGTTGCACTCCGGATATCTTTGGCAAGCTATGAAAGGGCCAAACCTCCCTGTTCTAATGAAAAGCTCTCCCTCTCCGCACATTGGACAAATCCCGACATAGTTTCTCCTTCTCTCTTCCCTTTCAAGGTATACCAGAAGCTCCTTTCCGATATCTTCCTCTTTTTCTTTGAACTTTGAAAAAATATCAGTGAGTTTATCCTTTGCCTCTGAAAGGATTTCTTCTTTTGTTATCTCATTTTCCTGTATTTTTTCCATCTGCTCTTCGAAGTGCTTTGTTAGTTCTACTGACACAATATCGGGGCAGTACTTTTCTAGAGTCCCTACTATACCTTCTCCAAGGTCAGTTACAATTATCTGCCGACCATCAATATAGTTTCTATCATATAAGATGTCAACAATATTGGCTCTTGTTGCCTTTGTTCCAATACCAAGCTTTTCCATCTCAGAGACTACTGACGAGGGATTATAGCGAGGCGGTGGCTTTGTCGCCTTTTCTTCCTTCTTTGGAGAAATCTTTTCTATCTTCTCTCCTTCAAAAAGCTCCGGCAGAATTACCTCTTCTACGCCGGAATAATCGCCATAGTATTTCAAAAATCCAGGGTCAATTCCAACTCTTCCGCTTGCAAAAAATGAGTGGCCGTTTACATCAATCTCAACTGAAATTGATTGATAAATATAGGGTGCTGCAAAAACAGCAAAGAATCTTTTGACAATTAGATCATATAGCTTTGCTTGGTCATCATTAAGTTTTTTTGGTAGCTCTCCTGTTGGGTGAATTGCAGGATGGGCCGGATCGTCCTTTTTCCCCTCTGTAGGCACGAGCTCAGTTTTTAACAATTCATTGCAGTGATTTGAATAATCTTCTATTTTCTTTAGCTTTTCCACGATAACCCGTAAATTCAGGCTTTTAGGGTATTTTTGAGATGAAGTTCTAGGGTAAGAAATAAGACCTGCCTCATAAAGTGACTGTGCAATGTCTTGAGTCCTTTTTGGTAGAAAGCTAAAGTTCTTGTAGGCCTCTTTCTGGAGGGTACCCAGATCAAATGGGTATGGTGGATTAATTCTCTTTTCCTTCTTTGATATCTCCTTTACCAGTGCAGGTTTACTCTTGATGTCTTTAAAAATTGTTAAAGCTTCCTTCTCATCAAAAAACTCTTTTTGGTAAGAGGCTTTGACAGAGATGCCATCCTTTTTGAATTCGATAAAAAGAATCCAATAGGGCTCAGATACAAACTGGCCTATCTCAAACTCCCTCTCCAATAAAAATTTCAAAGTTGGGGTCTGGACTCTACCGGCGGAAAGTGTGACATACCTCCCTGAGACTTTCTTCAGTGATTCTGTCATCGCCTTTGAGGTGTTAATACCATAGTACCAGTCAAGGACGTGCCTTGCAAGACCCGCATTTATCATTTGGTAGTCTGGTGGATTTAGATTTTCATAGGCAGAGATTATCTCATCCTTTGTTAGGGAAGAGAATTTCATTCTGAATGATTTTGATATATCTGTCTTTGCACCATATAAAAGCGCATTATGGCCTATTACAGAACCTTCGATATCGTAGTCGCAAGCATTTACAAATGTGTCCATGTCCTTTGATATCTCTTCAATAAGCCTGACATATGGCTCAACATACTTACTTTTCTTGCTGTTCTTGAAGGTTTCAACCCACTCCACATCAAAAAAAGGATAATCTCTAATAGGCGTCCTCTGCCTCAACTTGTAAAGGTGACCAACAGCAGAAACAACAAAAATTTTATTGTCTCCTTCATCAACTTCATAGTACTTTATGCCCTCATGCTGATTTTTCTTGGCCTTGCCGAGAAAGTTTGCAATCTTTTCGGCTACATTTGGTTTTTCTGTCAATATGAGGGTGTTCATTGGAAAGGGAAAAAGAACTCGATTTATAAGGCTTTTCAAACTGATTGAGATTAAGGCCTATTATTATTCTACAAAAATCTTATATATGGCATTTATGTTGTTTTTATACCTTGGTGATCCTATGAAAATAAAATACCTTCTAGCAGGATTTATAATTTTTCTAATGATGTTAACGCCAGTCTTTGGTCAACATAGAGATGTAATTTGGGAACAAAGATATGACGGCGGTCTAGAGGATATGGCTTACTCAGTTGCCATCGACTCAGAGGATAATGTAATTGTGACAGGCACTTCTCGCGATATTACTCGAAGAGATCGTGATTTCTATACTATTAAATACGACAAAAATGGGAATGCAATCTGGGAGAAGAGATACAATGTTGGAATTAGAGACGAATCATACGATGTTGCAGTCGACTCAAAGGATAATATTGTAATAGTAGGAACTGCAAGCGGTAAATATTTCATAATTAAATATGATAAAAATGGCGAATTAATTTGGACTAACTCACCAAGTAGAGGAAATGATGATGTGGCATACGGAGTTGCTATAGACTCAGAAGATAACATACTTATCACAGGCAGGACAAAATTAGTAGTTTACAATTATTATACTCTTAAATTTGACAAGGATGGAAACATGCTTTGGAGGGCTATGTGGACAGGCGGTGAAGATGACGTGCCATATGGAATCGCAGTTGATTCAAAAGACAATGTGATTGTCACAGGATTTTCTAGCAATGGAAAAGAACACAAAGGCAGAGGGGATTACACTTACTACACCTTCAAATACGATAAAGAAGGAAATAAACTTTGGCATGGAAAATGGGCGACATCTTACCCTTATGCTGAAGCATACGGTGTAGCTACAGATTCAAAAGACAATGTGATTGTCACAGGATTTGTAATGATTGGCAATAAATATCATTTCTGTACTATAAAATCAGACCCTGACGGGAAAATCATATGGGATAAAGTTTACAAAAGAAGTGACTATGATAGAGCATATGATGTCACCGTCGACCTAAACGACAATATTCTTGTTACAGGTGTAACTTACGTTGGGGGAACAAATTACGGCTTTTGTACTATAAAATATAACTCAAAAGGTGAATTACTCTGGGAGAAAATATACAACGATGGCCGAAATGACCAAGCAAATGCAATTGCAGTTGATTCAGAAAACAATATTATCGTCACAGGTGGTTCTGACACTAAAACCTGGGATTTTTTGACTATTAAGTATAGGAACAGATAATCTATTTTTTTATTATCCCTATATTTTCACTTTTTATTATTTCATTGTAATTTTTGTATCCTAAAATAGGCTCTATTTCATCGGTATTTTTCCCTTTAATTTTTTCTAGTTCTTTTTTAGTATAATTTGTAATTCCCTTGGCAAAAATTTCGTTATCTGTCTCAAGAGCAACTATATCCCCTGCGTCAAATTCCCCTTCTACATTAACGATACCTCGAGGCAATAGACTCTTGTGATCGAAAAGAGCATTTTTTGCTCCCTCATCAATAATAATCTTGCCCTTAGGTTTTGCTAGAGAGATCCACCTTATCTTGTTTTTTTCAATATTTTTAGAGGGGAGGAAGAGCGTACCAATATCTTCTCCAGACATAACTCTAGAAATTAAATCTTTTTCTTCACTTGATGCAATGACCATAAAGCATCCTGATTTTTGAGCTATCTTTGCGGCTTCTAATTTCGTTTTCATCCCGCCGGTGCCCTTTTCTCCAGCACCGCCACCAAAGCTTAGAATTTCTGGTGTTATTTCTTCAATTATCGCTATTTTTTTAGCATCCTTTGATTTCTTAGGATTTTTTGTATATAACCCGTCTATATCGGTCATTAGTATTAGTAAATCAGCTTCAACCTTACTTGACACCATAGCTGATAGTGTATCATTGTCCCCAAATGTTTCACCAATTTCATGTACGCATATAGGATCATTTTCATTAATTATAGGTATTACATTTAGCTCCAAAAGAACAGACATGCTGTTCCTGAGATTTAGGTAAGTCTTTCTATCTGAAAATGCATCATAAGTTAGAAGGATCTGGGCAACTTTTAATCCGTATTTTGCAAAAACTTGGCTCCATTCATGCATGAGAATGCTCTGACCAACAGCAGCGGTTGCCTGTTTAAGTGGTATTGATTTTGGGCGTTCTTTGAATTCTAAAGCCTCGCATCCTGTTCCTATTGCACCTGAAGAAACTAGTATTATGTCTTTTCCTTCTGATTTAAGTATTGAAACTTGTCTTGCAATATCACTTGCAAATTCTTTATTGAATTTTCCATCTTTAGCGGTAAGGCTTGAAGTACCTATTTTTACAACGATTTTTTTTATGCCCTTGAAATACTCTTTTCTGTCAGTCATTTTATTCCTTCTTTTGTAAGATTCATAATTTTCTGTGTGTATACGGCTTTGCATTTTTCCCAACATAGTCTGAGACTTTGTGGCCATTCCCAATTAATTTATACTTATAGATTAGCATCCCTTCCATGCCTGTTGGGCCTCTTGCATGAATCTTTCCGGTGCTTATCCCTATCTCTGCACCTTTTCCATATCTAAAGCCGTCTGCAAATCTTGTTGAAGCATTAAGCATTACAGATGAAGAATCAACAAAGTTCAAGAAATACTCACTCGCTTTTTTATCCTCTGTTATTATGGTGTCAGTGTGGTGGGAACCATATTTATTAATATGGATGACCGCATCTTCTAAGGATTTCACAACTTTGATTGAGATTATCAGGTCATTATATTCAGTTGACCAGTCTCTCTCCTTGGCTTTTTTTACTTTTAACTCCTTTAGGATCTCATAGCTTTGAGGGCAACATCTCATTTCTACCTTGGCTTCTTTGTACATCCTTCCAATTTTTGGGAGGAACTTCTTAGCTGATTTTTCATGTACTAGCAATGTTTCAATAGCATTGCATACCGCAGGGTACTGCACCTTTGCATCAAAACAAACACCAAGAGCCTTTTTCTCATCATATTTTTTATCGACATAGGCATGGCATATCCCATCCGAGTGGCCCAAGACAGGAATTTTAGTGTTAGACTGTACAAATCTCACAAAATCATTTGACCCTCTTGGAATTATGAGGTCTATGTACTTATCAAGTTTTAACATTTCATTTATTTCTTCTCTCTTTTCAAGGAGCTGGAATGCATTTTTTGGAATTGATTTATTTTTAATCGAGTCAGTCAAAACTTCGTAAATTGCCCTATTTGTTTTTGCCGATTCTCTTCCGCCTTTTAACAAGACACCATTCCCACTTTTGAGTGCAAGAGAAATAATCTGTGGTACCACATCAGGCCTTGATTCAAATACCATCCCAATTACCCCAATTGGTACGGCAATTTGGTATAGTTCTAATCCCAAATCAAGTTCAATTCCACTAAGAGTTTTCCCAACTGGGTCCTCTAGCTTAGCCACATCTTTGATACCACTGATCATATCATCAATCTTTGAATCTGTGACCTCAAGCCTTTTTACTAGAGATTCAGTTAGCTCTCCTTTTTCTAGAAGTTTTTTTGCTTCGGTCACATCTAAACTATTTGCTTCCAAAATCTTTTTCCTGTTCTTGTCAAGTGATTTTGCCATAAAGATTAATGCTTTGTTTTTATCCTTCGTATCTGCATTAGAGAGTATAATGAAAGCTTCCTTTGCTAAAATGGCCTTATCCTTAACACTTTCCATACGCTTCACCTAATTCTTTGGATCTTTCCTTTGCACTAACAACAGCTTCTGCTATAGCCTTTTCTACGAGATACTCCTCAAGTTTTAATAAACCTTTTTCCGTTGTTCCGCCAGGAGTTTTTACCATATTTATTAGATCATCAAAGCTTTTATCCGTTGAAGAGGCCATTAACACTGCGCCATAAAGAGTGTCTAAAGCTAGCTTCTTTGAGATCTCATGTGATAGACCAGCTTTGACCCCTCCCTCCGTTAAAGCTTTTAAGAAGTAGAAAACGTAAGCAGGCCCTGATCCAGAAAGCCCAGTTACAGCATCCATCTGTTCTTCACTAACTTTTATGACTGAGCCCAAATTACTGAAAATACCTACGAACTTCTTTTCTTCTTCGTTTGTCACATGTTTACCAATTGAATAGCATGAAGGAGAAAAACCAATTGAAAGGGAAATATTTGGCATGACACGAATAACTGCTAAATCTTTGAGAATATTTTCTATAAATGCTATTGGGACCCCCGCAGCAACTGAAACTATAAGTTTTCCCTTTAAATTTAAGTCCTTTATACTATCTAGTACAGGCGCAATTAAATTAGGTTTTACTGCGAGTATTATTATTTTAGATGAAGAAAAAACATCTTTGTTGTCCAAAGATATAGTTATCCCATACTCTTTCTTAATAGGATTTAATATGTTTTCTGATACATCACTTAGGACAATATTTTCTCCTTTGAAGGCTTTTTTTTCAATTAATCCTTTAATAATACCACTGCCTATTTTTCCAGCTCCAACTATCCCTACTTCAAACATATAGATTTTTTATTTTCACCTGATTTTAAACTTTACCATTTATAGTGTTGAAAACTTTATAAACAGATTTTTAGAATATATGTTATGATTGAAGCTACTTTTTACCTAGAGTCCCAAAGTAACTCAAAGGAGGCGCTTGAAATCTCGCTAAAGAAACTTTTAGAGGAGATAAAGGCTTTAAATAATGTAAAGATTACAAGGGAGTTGTTCCACGAGATTTTAGAAGATGAGGACGAAATGGGTAGGATTTTCTTTTCATCTGTCTTAGAACTTGACATAAAAACAGAGTTTAGAGAATATATCAATCTTTGCATGAGGCTTGTACCTTCAACTATTGAAATCTTAAAAGGTGATGTCAAAATTAAAGGCAAAGATCTCTTAGAAGTATTTGGTGACGTTTCAGCAACTGTTAATAAGCTATGTAAAAAATATAATCTTTCTCTTTACCGAATTGGAGAATATGAAGGCCTCAAACAGAAGAAAATTGGTATTGAAGAAGAGCAGATTGAAGAGGCCATCGATAGGGGAGGGGCTTTATTTAAATTCGTAGTTGAGGCGAGAGCAAAGGATGAGAAGTCAGCCATGGAAAAGACAAAAGACCTTGTTAATGATACAGGGGCATTGATACACAAGATGCTTGCAAAAAAAGTTGGTGAGGGCGAAGCATGGGAGGGCGTAGTTGGGATGGAGGCACTATTCTTTGATATTGAAACTTTGTTTGAAGCAGTGATTAAATTTTCTCCCGTAGCAATGAGCGTAATAGAGCCAGAAGTAATACACTTGAATATGTCAGAAGTTCAAGATATAGGGATTGATGTTGCAGGGATTGTTCAACAGCTGACATTTGATGTCATTACCAAAGGCATGAACAGCGGACTTGGCAACTTTAGGGCCACACAGGCCTAATTTTTATATTTTTCTAAAACAAAAGATTTATAAATAATCCAACTCTATAGGGTATTGTACCCTTTTGAGAAATTAAATTAAAACCTATTAAAGGTGAAAATATATGAAATTAAGAACAATTGGAGCAGTCCTCGCAGGGGCTGCAATGATTGGAGCTACTGTAGCAGGCGCAGCCGCTGCAGCACAAGCTCCAGCTAAGTCATGGTTTATTGACCCAGCAACGGGACAACCAAACGTAACAGTAGTAGTTGGTGCACAGGCCAACGCATCCGATGTAGTTTCTGCATCACTTATTGCAGCAGCAATTGGAAACATGGCAACAGTTGAAGAAGAAGCATCAACAACAAAGACAGCATCAGTTAAGTGGGAGAAAGTTGGAGAATACAACTACTCTAGAGCTGTGAATATACTAGACTATAATACAACACCTTGTCTTTCAAAGAGGCCAGCAAGATGGTACACAGATTACGCATTGTACTCTTCCCAGTTATGGGAAACATCAGAAAACAACTGGCCAAATGCAGGTTATGACACATACGTTCAATTGGCAATGCCAAGCGATGTTAGAAATCCTACTGGTAACGTAGTTGCTAAGGGACTTTCAACACTTTGGTTCTCAAACTCACCAAAAGAATGGGACTCAAAGGATAGGGTGTATAAATTTGCAGTAGGCTCAGCAGCCGGAACAACTAGAAATTACATCTTAGTAAATACAGTCGCACCTGACGCATTAACAGCGCCAATAGCAAGAACTCTCCCAGCATACGCTGGTGGAAGCTACGACGATGGAGATGGTGCATGGGACTTTAACACATATGGATTTTTCACAACAAAGGCATGGGTAGACGTTGATAACAGTGGTACCTACTCCACATCAGTTGGTTGTGACTACCTATTTGGTGGAACAGGTACAGCAATGGAAGCTCACGAAGAAATCCAATTAATAGTTGGAGACAAATATGAATCTGACCCAGGGCCCAACGGTATTGCCGACTTTATAGGTGACAGAGGCTCTGCATCAGGAATTGTCTACAGAACAGCAGAAATCAGGTACCCCCTTCTTGAAAACGGTCAGAACATCTGCGGCATTAAGAAATGCTGGGGTATGATTGACTTTGAAACTGCAAGAGCTGGATATCTAAACGAAATTAAGTTCCTCGGAAAGATGTACAAGCCAATGTTTGCCGGTGCCACATGGACAAACACAGTCGATGGACTTGACTACTACCTTGGTGGGTACTTCATGTATGGTAAACCATTTGCTGAAAAAGAAAAGATCATGAAGGTCGGAGATGTATACAACTTCCACGGATGGACTGTAACATTAAATGATGTTAACATTTATGAAAACAAGGCATACATCACAGTCGCAGGACCAGCCCTAACAGCACCATTTACCTTCATAATGGTAATGGACGCTATAGGTGTAGAAGCATGCGGTCCATGCTGTCCAGAATGTGCAACATACGGTGGAGGAGGAGCATTCACATCCAATCCAACAAGAAGAACTGAATACGACCCATACGTTAAATACACAACTGTAACAAAGGAAAAGAGCGGATACTCTTACGACTTCTTCAGATATGTAAACTTCATGCTCGACGGTATTAAGACATTCGTCGGTGCAGATGGTACATACCTAGCAGAATTCAATCTTTACGCAATTGAAGACTACGGCTACCTTGAAGATAAGGGATGTTGCGACCCATTTGTCACAACACCAAATGACTACGGTCTAGCCATAACAGGTGGATGGAGAAGAGTTATCCAGCAAACTATAGATGAAGGTGATTGGGTAGCATGGGAAGAAAATGCTGTAACTTTAACATCAACAACACACCCAATTGAAGAATACGTTCTTTGGAGACCAGCTGCACAATGTGGCGGATACTGTCCAGATGCAAACTTTGATACATTGGAATTACAGCTTTGTGACACAATCAATATACCAAACTGTGAAACAACTTACACAGTCAACGGTCCAGAAAACTACTTCACCGTTGAGGTAGTTGATGTCGACTTTGGAAAATACAATGCTGGCCTTCCTTTCGCAACAACATCAACTGCTACAACATACATACCAGCTACTAAATCTATAGATACTCCAACTTCCCTCGTTGATGCAGTGTTTACTGATTACGATGGTTCTTCACCAGTATATGTTGGTCAGACAACAAAAGACGGTGCAGATTTAGACGGTGTATACCTAAGAATCAACATGTCCACAAAGGGCGACACAATAAAATACACAGCAAACGTCAAGATCGACCCAGTAGAGCTCATAAAGCTTGACATAGAAGTCAACACTGCCACAAACACAAGAAACTTAATTCTTGTCGGTGGACCAGTATACAACAGCATCGTAAAGGACTTAGTCGACATGGGAGCATCCACAGTTGACTGGGCAACCTCTGCCGGAGAATGGGAATGGATTGCAGACCCAATGGCAAAGGGATACGATGTATTAATCGTTGCTGGTGCCAACAGAGAAGAAACAAGAATGGCAGCAGAAGACTTAGTCGCAATGTTGAACTAAATTAAAATAAATATATTTTAATTTATTTTTTTCTTTTATTTTATTAAAATTTTTTAATCAAGAACTCTTTTCTCTAAATAGGCACTTTTTCTTGCGAATAATCAATTTAAAGAATAATTTAGTCTCTTTTGTATTTTATCTACTTTCTATTAACTTATTTTTATTACACTATAGTCAATAAATTAATAAATCATTGAATATTTTAATTAATATTACTATAATTATTTTATTCTATTATTGCAACCAAAAGATTTATATACTATAAAAAAATATAGTATATTGTAGCTAAACGTTATTGTTTAGCAATAGAGGTGAAATAATATGAGAATAAGAATGTTAGGGGCTGCTTTAACGGGAGCCTTAATGTTAGGAGCAACATTAGCAGGAGCTGCATCAGCTGCAACAGTTCCACCAAAAAGCTTTTTCATTGATCCAATCACAGGAGAACCTGATGTCGTCATTGCCGTTGGTGCAACAGCCAACGCATCCGATGTAGTATCTGGATCTTTAATCGCAGCAGCAGTTGGAAACATGGCAACTATTGAAGAAACTAAGACTGTTACAAGGTCTGCTAGTACAACATTTGATTACATGATGGACTACAACTACTCTTTCGATAAAAGCAGTAAAAATATCGAATACTACTATGCAACATGCGACTTAAACGCAGCAAGAGCAAAATGGTACACTGACTATGAGCTTTTTTCCACACAGTTCTGGGAAACAGCAAATGATACATGGCCAGTAAATGGGGCATATGATCTCTCAGTTGCATTAGCAATGCCTAAAGAAATAAGAAATCCTGACGGAGCCGTAGTTGCAAGAGAATTAAACACACTTTGGTTCTCAAACTCTCCAAAGGATTGGGATTCAAATAACAGAGTATACAAAGTTTCTCCATCAGCTGGAGGAGGCACATCATCATATGCGCTTATAAATACTAGAGTTGCCGGTTCACCAACAGATCCAATAGTAAGAGTTTTACCAGCATATGCGGGCGGAAGCTATGACAATGGAAACGGTTCATGGGACTTTAATTATGTCACAGGAGAATACGCATTCTACACAACAAAGGCTTGGGTAGATGTCAACACAGGTAATGAATACGATGAAGACTGTGATTACTTATTCGGTGGTACAGGTACCGAAATGGAAGCTCATGAGGAGATTCAGGTAATACTTGCAGATATTGAAACAACACCAGATGGACTTGTGGATCTTAGAGGAGACAGAGGTCATGCATCAGGTATTGTCTACAGAACAACCGAAATCAGATACCCATTGTTAGAAAACGGTCAGAACATCTGCGGAATTAGTCACTGTGATGGAATGGTTGACTTTGAAACTGCAGTAAAAGGTCGTTTAAATGAGATTAAATTCCTTGGAAAGATGTATAACCCTCTTTTTGCCGGTGCAACTTACAGCACTGACGGAGATGGGACATACCTTGGAGCTTACTTTGCTTATGGTAAACCATATGCAGAAAAAGAAAAAATCATGAAAGTAGGCGACTCTTATTCCTTCCATGGATGGACAATAAACTTATCTGATGTCAACATTTACGAAAACAAGGCATTTGTAACAGTTTCCGGACCAGAATTAGCTTCTCCATTTAGCTTTATAATGGTCATGGATTCTCAGGGAGTATGTCTTGAATGCTGTCCAACATGTGCAGTTTACGGTGGAGGAGGATCATTCACATCCAACCCAACAAGGAGAAACGAATACGACCCATACAAGGTCAAAATTACAAAATCTAAGGAAATTGACGGAAAAACATACGATCTCTTCAAGTACACACCATTTATGCTCGACGGTATTAAGACATTCGTCGGTGCAGACGGTACATACTTGGCAGAATTCAACATCTACGCTGTTGAAGACTTTGGATGGTTTGAAGACAAGGGATGCTGTGACCCATTCGTCACAACACCAAATGACTATGGATTGGCTATTACTGGTGGATGGAGAAAAGTAGCATACAATGTTTCTGGAGAGGTAGATATAGGATGGCAGGCTTGGGAAGACCATGAAGATATAGACGGCGATATAAACGCTGCATACATACTATGGCAGCCTGCGCCAAAATGTGATATACCATGCCCAGATGCAAACTATGATACCTTGGAACTCCAGCTTTGTGACAACATTGACATACCAGACTGTGAAACTGCATTTACTATAAACGGTCCAGAGAACTACTTCTCTGTAACAATCCAGGACATTGACTTTGGAAAAGCCAATACAACATTGAATGGTCAAGATCCAACAGATCTTGCATATGGCCAATTATACGGACACTCTGGCGTAACAGCTGATTTTAATCCAATATACATGGCTACTTACTTCGGAAGAGCTAACAGCGATACCACAGATGCAGACGGTGCAAAAATTATGGTATCTCAGACCACAGTAGACACTGCTCAGTCAATTACCTACACAAAGAGTGTAAACATCGACCCAATTGAGCTCATAAAGCTTGACATTGAAATAAACACTGCATCACTTCAAAAGAACTTAGTTCTTGTAGGTGGACCAGTATACAACAGCATCGTAAGAGATCTTGGTAACATGGGTGCATCAACAGTTAACTGGGCAACATCACCTGGTGAATGGGAATGGATAGCAGACCCATTCGGTAGAGGATATGATGTCCTAATAGTAGCTGGTGCAAACAGGGAAGAAACAAGGCTCGCTGCTCAGCAGTTAGTATCTCAGTTGAGATAAATAAATTAAAAATTTATTTTTTTTAATTTTTAAATTTTATATAAAAAATGTTTATCCTTTTATTCGTGCAATTTTTATTCTACCCATGGTCTCGTGGTATTCAACTTCTTTACCTTCAAGCTCTTGAGCGCTAAATTCACTGGGCAAAGGAATTTCAAACGTTTCGTATGTTTCCATGTCCATAAGCTGGATTTTTTCTCCCATTACGGCATTAACTAGGCCACTTTTCTTGTCAATTATAGGCACAAATACCTTATCAGAAGTTGGTTTAACAATAGTCCTTCTCTTGTCATCATAAACTCCAAATGCCTCCATTTTGGCCTTGGCTGCACCATGCTTTCCAGGAGAAGAAGTTTGAATCTTAATAATTTTACATGGCTCATCATCGATTAGAATGAATCCACCTTCTCGTAAAGTCCTGACCTCAACTTGCTTTTTGTCACCCATGTAATTCCTCCTTTGAAATAGGTCACAACTCCAGTTTTTAAAGCTTTCTTACCTCTACTTATAAATCTAAGACAAAAACTTTAAAAACGGCCCTTCAATTCTTAGAATAGTGATAGGCATGAAAAGACAGTTTTTAGTAATTGGAGCATTATTTTTAGTTTGCTCTTTAGCAATGTGTGTAAATCAGACTCAAATACCTGATAAATTCTTTGAGTCGTATGGAAAAATAGAAACGACTCAAAAAGAGATAGACACCGTATATAATTCTTACTGGGATCAGCAGACAAAAAGAATTGAATATGTTACCAAGAACAGAGAAGCCGCAAATGTCGATCATAAATACGTTCTTTCAATGCTCGAATCTGAAGTCATCTTGTTGGATGAAATTGCCAGTAAAAATCTGACTTACTCAACTCAGATAACAGAACTTTTCGATACTGTTAAAGATATTAAAGGTGACGAGGCTAAAACTAAGGCCAATCAACTTGTAATCACATTGAGGACATCACAACAATTGCTTGCAAATAACATAGGTAGGTACAAAGGTGCGACCCAATCAGTTGGCGCAGTAATGTACTATTATGCAACCGATGCAAATCTCTCTGACCCATTAATAATTGAAGATATTAAACAGAATGATTTAAATGCTAAGGGAGACTTCGAGAGAGGGGATGAGTTTCTAGGTCAGTATTACTTAGCAAAAGAAGATGCCAACGCAACTTACCAAGAGCTAAAAAAACTTAAATAATTTTTCTATTCTTTTTTCTTCTAATTTAACCACAATACTTAAATATGAATCTCCTTTGAGACGAAATAAAAAGGAGGTTAGAAAAAATGGACTTTACTTTAATAGCTATTCTAATTGGGATAGCTGGTATTATCTATGGTCTTGTATTGGCAAAAGTTGTTCTATCGTATAAAGTCACAGATAAGAACATGCTTAAAATATCAAATGCCATTTACAAAGGCGCCATGGCGTTTCTAAAAAGAGAATATACAACTATAGCAATAATCGCAGCAATTCTTGCAGTTGTTTTTGGTATATTTATTAATATTGAAACTACTTTAACGTTTGTAGTTGGTGCTATTTTCAGTGCTCTAGCTGGATTTATAGGCATGAGCATATCTACAAGAGCAAATGTCAGAGTTGCGTCAATTGCTAAACAAGGCGTTGGAAAAGCTTTAAGGCTCTCATTTCAGGGAGGGGCTGTAACAGGGATGTCTGTTGCAGGTTTGGCCTTATTAGGTGTCAGTGGATTCTATTATCTTTACAGGGATCCAGCCTTAATAATTGGATTTGGCTTCGGTGGATGTCTAATATCCTTATTTGCTAGAATTGGCGGTGGGATATACACAAAGGCTGCTGACGTCGGTGCTGATCTAATCGGAAAAATTGAGAAAGGTATACCTGAGGACGATCCAAGAAATCCTGCAGTAATTGCTGATAATGTTGGCGACAACGTGGGTGACTGTGCCGGGATGGGGGCAGACCTATTTGAGACATACGCAGTAACAGCCATAGGTGCAATGCTTTTAGGTGTTACACTTGGCAAAAATGACATTTATGTAATATACCCATTGATTCTTGGTGCAATAGGAATCATAGGCTCTATACTGGGGTCATTTTTTGTGAGAGGAAAAGACAACATTATGCAAACACTGTACAAAGGTGTTTTTGCCTCAGCAATTTTCTCATTGATAGGTTTCTACCTAGTAACTATAACATACCTTAAACTTGATATCGCTTTGTTCTTAGCTACAGTTGTTGGAATAGTAATTGCAATTCTAATGTTCTTTATCACTGAATACTACACAGCAAAGCCACACAGGCCCGTTAGAAGTATTGCGCACGCTTCCCAGTCTGGGGCTGCAGTAAACATCATCACAGGACTTTCTGTCGGGATGGAATCAACACTTATGCCGGTCTTAGTAATATGTGCTGGGATATTGATATCTCACTCTTTAGCTGGACTATATGGAATCGCAATAGCCGCAATGTCAATGGTATCCCTAACAGCAATAGTAGTTGCTCTTGATAGCTACGGCCCAATAACAGACAATGCAGGCGGTATAGCAGAGATGGCCCACCTGCCAGATGAAATTAGAAAGACAACAGATGCACTTGATTCAGTTGGAAACACAACAAAAGCAGTAACAAAGGCATTTGCAATTGGGTCTGCAGCACTGGCATCACTTACCTTATTTGCTGCATATGTCGATGAAATAGCAAGGTTTGCACCTGGGCAGGAAATCATATTCAGCCTATCTGACGAAAAGGTCATCGTGGGGTTATTCCTTGGTGCATTGATACCTTTCTTATTCTCGTCCCTTTGCATGAAGGCAGTCGGGAAAGCAGCGTTTTCCATAGTTGAAGAAGTCAGAAGACAGTTTAAAGAAATGAAAGGCATTATGGAAGGAAAAACTGAGCCCGACTACGCAAGGTGTGTCGACATTGTGACAAAAGCATCGCTAAAAGAGCTAATGCTTCCAGGTATAATAGCAGTCGTATCCCCTCTACTCGTTGGATTCATACTGGGAAAGATAGCATTGGGTGGGATGTTAATAGGAAGCATATTATCAGGATTCCTATTGGCATTGATGCTTGCAACTGGCGGTGGAGCATGGGACAACGCAAAGAAGTACATTGAAGATGGGAATCTTGGCGGTAAAGGAAGCCCAGCACACGCTGCAGCTGTAGTAGGTGACACAGTAGGTGACCCATCAAAGGACACAGCAGGACCTGCAATAAATCCACTGATCAAGGTAATGAATACACTTGCTATAATCTTTGCAGTTCTTTTTGGGTCAGGAATAATTTAATTTATTTTTTCTTTTATCTTATTTTTTAAAAACAATTTACTCTTTTCTAGAAAAGAACTTTTTAAAAAATTGAATTTAATTATAGAGCATAATTTCAAATTTTTATCTCTTATCTACTATATCTCTCTCTTTTAGATTGTTGAACTATTACAACAATCTTACACAATACAATCTATTATTGCAACCAAAACATTTATATAGTAGTAAATAATAAATATTATAGAAAAACATTATTGTTTATCAATAGAGGTGAAATCTTACGAGAATAAAAATATTAGGACATGCTTTAAAAGTAAGTTCTGATGTTTTTTCGGTCTCCTTATCAAAAGATTTATTAATAATCAATTTAATGAAATATGTTATTATTACTAATTTATGAATTATTCCATGAAAGGCGAAAATAAATGAAATTAAGAAAAATCGGTGCATTGCTTTTAGGAACCACAATGATTGGGGCTGCTATGGCAAGCGCCACTACCGCAATAGATATCCCAGCAAAGTCTTGGTGGATTGATCCATTAAAGGGTACGCCAAATGTAGTAATAGCAGTTGGAGCTCAAGCCAGCTCGTCAGATGTAGTCTCTGCATCTATAATTGCAGCAGCAGTCGGGAACATGGCAACAGTTGAAGAAACTGCACCTATATTAAGAACCTCTCAAGTCGAATGGGAAAATGTGGGGGAATATGATTACACTTACCCTTTTTATAGAGTTAATTATAATGCTACTCCAGTTTGTGTCGATGGTAGATATTTAGAAGCTACTTGGTATGTTGACTATGATCTTTACTCAAAGATGTATTGGGAGACTGCCGAAAATAACTGGCCTCACAAGGATTATGACACATATGTTCAGATAGCAATGCCAGAAAAAGTCATGAATCCAAACATGGTAGTGGCCAAGGGGTTATCCAGGCTATGGTTTTCAAATTCGCCAAAACAGTGGAATTCGGAGAAGAAAGTATACAATTTTCTTGTATCTTCAAATACTGGAAGTTCCAAGCCTTACTTTTTAGTTAATACAAAAACTAATTTTGCCGTTGATCCAACATTTCCAATTGTTAGAGAGCTTCCACAATATGCTGGTGGCAGCTATGACAATGGTGATGAGGGGTGGAGCTTCAACTATGCTATGTTTACAACAAATGCGTGGGTAGATGTTCAGGGCAATAATAATGCGTACGATACTCAAAATGAGTGTGACTACATATTTGGTGGAACAGGCACAGCAATGGAAGCTCATGAAGAAATTCAATTAATTGTTGGGGACAAATATGAATCTGACCATGGGCCAGATGGTATAGCAGATTTCATCGGTGGAAAGGGTTCAACTTCGGGCATAGTATACAGAACTGCAGAAATCAGATACCCATTACTTGAAAATGGTCAGAACATCTGTGGCATTCAGAAGTGCTGGGGCATGATTGACTTTGAAACTGCTAGAGCGGGGTACTTGAATGAAATAAGATTTCTAGGTAAGATGTACAAGCCAATGTTTGCTGGCGCTACATATGTAACAGGCCCAGAACCTGGGTATCTTGGTGCATACTTCATGTACGGCACACCATTTGCAGAAATTGAGAAAATAATGAAGGTCGGTGACACTTACACATTCCATGGATGGAATATAATCTTAAATGATATTAATATCTACGAGAACAAGGCATTCATAACTGTATCAGGGCCAGCTTTGTCTGTGCCTTCTACATTTATAATGGTCATGGATCCTTTGGATGGATGTTTGCCATGCTGCCCAGATTGTGCAACATATGGCGGCGGAGGTTCATTCACATCCAATCCAACACAGAGAAACGAATATGACCCATACGTTGTAAAGATAACGGTATCTAAGGAAAAGAATGGATATACCTATGATTTCTTCAGATATGTTAACTTCATGCTCGATGGTATTAAGACATTTGTCGGTGCAGACGGAACAAATCTTGCAGAATTCAACCTTTACGCAATTGAAGACTACGGCTACCTTGAAGACAAGGGATGCTGCGACCCATTCGTCACAACACCAAACGACTACGGTCTTGCCATAACCGGTGGTTGGAGAAGAGTGGCAATCTCTTTAACAGAATTTACTCCTTCCGGAACTGAGTGGAAAAGAATTGAAGATGCACAAGGAAATTTAAATGGATTTGTATCTGCATGGGAATCTGCTCCAGAATTAGACTCAACAGACGAATATATTTCAAGGGCATATATTCTATGGCAGCCTGCACCAAAATGCGATACACCATGTCCAGATGCAAACTTCGATACATTAGAATTACAGCTTTGTGATAACATCATTATACCAAATTGTGAGACAACATACACAGTAAATGGTCCAGAAAACTACTTCACAGTAGAAGTTGTTGATTCAGATTATGGGCGATACAACACCGGATTGCCATTTGACCCATCAACATTAACAACTGGGGTATCATTAAAAGTTAATAAAGCTCCAAGTGATCAAGTTGATCCTTATAGCCTCGCAGATGCCAGATATTACCAATATCTTAATTATTTTACGCCATACTTAGGCCAAGCTGTAAGAACAGATGAAACTCCAGATTCTGACGGAGTATTTCTAAGGATCAAAATGTCCTCAATAAGAGAGACAGTAACTTACAATGCAAAAGTTCAAATCGACCCAGTAGAGCTCATAAAGCTTGACATAGAAGTTAACACAGACACAAACACAAAGAACCTTGTTCTTGTCGGTGGTCCAGTATACAATAGCATAGTAAAAGACCTAGTTGGCATGGGTGCATCCACAGTTGATTGGTCAACTTCTAGGGGAGAATGGGAATGGTTAGCAGACCCAATGGCAAAGGGATACGATGTATTAATCGTTGCTGGTGCCAACAGAGAAGAAACAAGGCTTGCTGCACAAGACTTAGTCAAGATGTTTGAACTATATTAAAATGTTTTTCTTTAATTTAATAAACAGAATATTTATAAAACATTTTTATCTCTTTAATTCATGGTGGCTTTTGCCTTTTTTGTATATGCATTCACATCTATATTTGTAATCGTAAATCCAATTGGCGCCATGTTTACATTTATGTCCTTGACTGCCGATAAGGACCACAAAGAAAGGATTAAACTTGGGGCAAGGTCAGTTTTGATAGGATGTTTACTTGCAATAATATTTGCTATTAGTGGCGAAATCATTCTAAGATTCTTTGGAGTCACAGTTGATAGTTTAAGAGTTGCCGGTGGAATTATTCTTTTTAAAGTAGCTTTGGACATGGTCTACGCTAAAACATCCAGAGAAAGCTTTACCGAAGAAGAAAGAAAAGATGCAAAAGGCAGAGAAGATATATCAGTCTTCCCTGTTGCAATGCCACTTCTTACAGGCCCTGGAACCATAACAACAGTAATTGTCATAATAAGATCAGTTCCCACAATAGAGCTTAAGGCTGTGGCAATTGCTGCAATACTCGCTACCTTTGCGATAACATTTTTGATGTTCAGATTCTCAAGTCCATTGAGCAAAATATTGGGTGTAACAATAACACTCGTCTTTACTCGTATAATGGGATTACTTTTAGGGGCAATAGCTATTAACTTCCTTGCAACTGGAATTAGAAATATCTTTATAGCCATGCTGTAATAAAAAAGAAAAACAGTTTGTCGCTTCACTTATGTTTTGTCTAATGTATTTCTGAATGTTTCGACGTCTCGAAACGGTCTCTACAAGGTTTCAAAAGAAACATAAAATGTTTCTTTATAAAGGCCTCCAAACTTACGTTTGATTAAGTATTTCGACCATACTCAGATATCCCTTTAATCCAGATACTCGGGGATACATAGTAATAAGAGACAAGCTCTTTTAACAGATGTATCTTCAGCCTCTGAAACAAGAGACATACTTCGACATCGACACCAGCGAAGTTTCGACCTGTGTATTATTGTAACTTTTTCATTTATACTTAAAATTTACTGTTATTGATTATTTACAATTAAGAAAAATAATTTTAAATTATATTTTTATTTTATTTCAACATTAGATGTTTTTCACTAGTAAATAATTTGATAATAATCATGTCAAAAGTCTCTTATCAGATACTCTGCAATCCCATACCCTGTCTTTCCATCCATTTTGTATTCAGTTAGCGTTTCATGCATTATTGATTGTTTCTTTCCATCTCCGCTTGTAAAAGGCAGTTTTACATTCTTAATTATCTTTGCATCGATTTTATGTAAGCCACCCTTTTTGTCCAACAGCTCCATTCTAAATGAATTGGGGCTTCCATCTTGATTATACTCTGTGTTTATAGTAGCTTTAACTATGGGTAGATTTTCACCACCAATATGGACGAAGCCTGCATCTACCTCACCTTCTGCTACTGTGAGTTTTGTGACATTTAGCGCAGCCTCTTCAGAGAACTGGCATGTCAACCATATCCACATCTTGGGCGCGTTCCAGTCCCTGGTCCCCCAGGAATGATCTCGCTCCCCTAAACCAGAAATGGTATAATTATTTCCTTCGACTTTAAACTCCCCAGTCGCTTTTCCAAACTGTTCCAAGTGTTCAGATGCAACTGATTGTGATATCTTTTCTTTAAAGCCACTTACGCACTCCCTGTAATCAAATATTTTGTTCATTGATTCAAAATCAAAGTTAAATGAAACATCAACAGGCTTTTTATTTGAAAAGTTTAATAATTTACCATCAAAGGTAAGATTCCATTTCTTTTCAGATTGGACCTTATGAAATGTCAAGTTTTTAGCTGAAAGATTATCATTTTCGTAAATATCATCTTCTTTGAGCCCTATGTAAGAGCCGTCTGGAAGCATAAAGAAACAGAACATATTTTTCAAGGGTTTGTTGGGTTTAAGGCCAATCCTCATAAAAGCACATATGTCATTTATCTTGTCATAGAAACTAAAGTAAAAGCTCTCATTCCATTCAACATGGTCGCCTTTTGTATGAACTATATCGGTATCCATTAAGACTCCTCCACAAGGTAAATAACTCCCTCGTTTCCATCGATCCTTACCTTTTGACCGTTTTTGAATATTTTAGTTGCATTGCTGACTGCTGTGACAGCCGGGATGCCATATTCCCTTGATACAACTGCACCATGGGAAAGTATTCCGCCAGTTTCAGTAATAAGCCCACCTATTTTAGAAAATACTGGGGTCCACCCTGGATCTGTATTGGAAGTAACTAAAATCTCATCATCTTTGACTTTGGGAAGCTCTCTTATGGATTCAACAATTCTGATTATTCCAGATGCTATACCTGGACTAGAAGAAGTTCCTGTCACCTTGACTAGGTTATCCTGCCTTTCAATGCTATCATCGAACTCTACATTGCCCTTCAAGAATTTCGGCGGTAAAATACTCTTGTATTTTTCAAACTCTTCCTTTCTCTTTATTATTGTATCTTTATCTATTATAAGGTCTCCTTTTGAGATATCAAATATCTCCTCCTTAGACAAGAAAAATATATCCATCTGCGAATCAATAAGGCCTCGCTCTAAAAATCTCCTTCCGTATTCCATGAAAAGTCTCCTTTCTCTTGTTAGCTCATGGTCAAGATAGAATCTTTGATTTTCCCTGAATATCAGATATCTCTGGGCATAGTTTAATACTTTGGCAAATACCGGCTTTTTTATAAATCCATTTTTTGTCTTTGAAACTGCATCAATAATCTCTACTTCAGCTTTTTTTCTTTCTTCTCTTTTCCTCTTTTCAACTTCTTCTAAATCTACTTCAGCTGAATCCATAAGACTTTTCAGAACTTCAGTCACAAGTGAGGGGTCATCAACCCACCGTGGGTAATAGATCTCTCTAGTGTGGGAGCGATGGCCGTAGTCATTCATAAACTCGTTGAACTTATATGAAAATTCATTTAATTCTTCATCATTATCAAGCCGATCTAAAAATCCTGAAGAAGGTAATTTATTAAGCAGATCTCTTACTCTTTTATCCTTCTTGGCTTCTTTAGCAAGCTTTGTTATTGCGATATTTGTCACAATAGTTTTGTTGTCAGGAAGCCCTGTGATCAACTTTGAATATAACAATCCTGATTTATCGCCCAACCAATCTGTTAGCCACCTTTTAAGAATCAAATTTGAACCAATGCTGTGAGTCACCATGCCGTATCTTATCAGTCTGTTGTGCTTTAGGAACTTCGCCCTTAGTTTTACAAACTCTTCATGAAGATCATCATCAGTTAAGTTCTGTAAATCTATCTTATCAAACTCTTTTATGTAAGCTAAATAGTCGCTTGCCCATTTGAGATAAGCGCCATCAGTTGTAGATATCTTTCCATCGGGGTCTAAAATTGCAACCCTGATCTCGGCAAGAATTCTCTTGAATAACTTAGCATCTGCATTAGCAATTCTTTCCTGATCATTTTTAGGGAAGTAGTTCAAGAGCTCTTTAGTCCTTCCAATCTTGGGATTATATGTAAAAACGTCCTCAAGCGCTTGTGCATTAAAGTAGACATGGCCTTTATGTAGTCTTAAAAGATCTTTGTCCCTTAGCTCCTTGTAACCCATAATTTTGGCCCCTTCCTTGAATACATAGTTGGATAGATTTTCCCCAAGCAGAGAAAAGAATAGAGGTGAGGTCACATCAGCCCAGTATTCATCAGAATAACCTCTAGTCCAGAGGGTCTGATCCTTTTCAATTGTGGTAATACCTCTTGACTGCAAAATGAATATTTCTTCATCCGATACTGCCCACTCAATATCCTGTGGCGCTTTAAAATAAGATTCTATTTTTTCCCCTAGATTTGAGAGATATATTATCTCTTCGTCTGTGAGTGAAGGAATTAGTTTTTTTGAAGTTTCAATTTCTGAAGATATGCTTCCCTTATCAGAAAAGTATATGCCCTTTGTCTTATTGCTTATCTTTCTTTCAATAATTTCTTTTGATTTTTTTTCTAAAGTGTATCTGTCTGGGCTTACAATACCAGACACTATGGATTCCCCAAGACCCCAGCTTGACTCAATGACTATTTTTTCCTTATCTCCCGTTATCGGGTCTGCTGTGAACATGACGCCCGCAGCATTTGCATTAACCATACTTTGCACAACTACTGCCATGCCGCCTTCAAGGTGATTAATATTAGAGTTCTGCCTGTAATTAATTGCCCTCTCATTCCAGTAGGACGCCCAACAGAGCTTGATATGTTCTATAACATCTTTTGTTTTTATATTTAGAAAAGAGTCTTGTTGGCCTGCAAAAGATGCTTCAGCAAGATCCTCTGCCAGTGCAGATGAGCGTACTGCCCATAATTCAATTTTCTTATTTTTTGAGAGTATTTTTTCTATTTCCTTTATTGTTGATTTGTCAATCTCGCCAGACAAAATAAGCCCTTGAATATTTTTCGAAGAAAAAACTACACTTTTTTTATTATCAAACTTTGTCGCTTTGAGAAGCTCAGATATTTTCTCTTTGAAATTATTATCAACAATAAACTTTTCATACGCCTCGGTAGTAATAACAAATCCATATGGAACTTGAAATCCTTCAGCCTTTAATAAAGATAGATTCAATGCTTTGTTTCCAACTGAATTAAAGTCACCCTTCTTGATATCAGAAAAAGGTAGTACGACATCCGACATAAAATCCCTTCTTTTTTAGTCATTTTGTTGCTATGTATATAAAACTTTGTTCTCCCTAATTTTTTGATATTGGCCTTAAAAAATCTTCAATTATTTCCATTAAAAATAAATAACAGACTTCTTTATCTTGTTCATGCATACCCCAAAAACTACTCTATGCACTGTATGCAGGGGCCATAAAAAGCTCTGTGGTAGGGGGATATGTCCAATACTTGAGAAGAAGAGGATTAGGGAATCGATAGCGCCTTTAATCAATAAGGACATATTTGGGGCATCCCCTTCAGCATTTTTTGTCGGAGACTGGAACTATCCCAAGGTTTTGGTCGGGCCGTTAGTCCCACCAGTGCACGAAGACACTGAAATATTTGACCTACCGGAAGGCTGGCATGGCAAAGCGCTTGATGAAATTATAAAATTTAGATCTCTTCTTGTAAGGTCAAAAGAATTTCTAAAGGTCACCGATGCTAAAAATCCTAAAGGGTATCTAGAAAAAAGTCAGGAAATAGTCATGTCAAGGAAGCCTATTGACGTTGAATTAGTATTAAAAAAGGTACCTCACTTTGCCCTAGAATTTTCCCAGTTTTCTCCCCCCACGGGTCCTTCTGGTTTTGTTGAGAGCTTTAAGATCGCTGAAAATCCAAAGGTTCCAAGGGTAATCGATAAAATTAATTCAGACGATATCAAGGCATCAAAAGGGATATATCTACTTTATGATAAAGATATACCTGTATCACACATTTCAAAACTCCTATCCGCCGGGCTTCTAGGAGAGCAGAAAAACAGAAAACTTGTTCCGACAAGGTGGAGTATCACAGCAACTGATGATTCCCTTTCTAAGTTTCATCTAAAGAAGGTTAAATCCTCTCCAGAAATAAATAAATTTGAAGTTTACTATGATGAAGACGTTGGCAACAGATTTGTTGTTTTTCTATTTCCTTCAATGTGGTGCTATGAATTTCTAGAGTGCTGGCTTCCAGGTTCATTATTTTTAGAGAGTTCGCTTTCGCCAAATGTAATATCTGATCATGAATTATTTGACGGAAGAAAAGAGTATGCATCTCTTACTGCTGGCGCATATTATGCAGCAAGATTCTCTGTGACTGAGCACCTTTTTGAAAAGGGGAGGCAGGCAGGCGCTTTGGTGTTCATGGAGGTACACCCAACGTATCATACTCCAGTTGGTGTGTGGCGTGTCAGAGAGATAACTAGGAACGCTTTACAAAAAAAGCCAGATTCTTTCGACACAGAGGAAGAGGCGCTAAAGAAAGCTTCAGAGATTTTATCCCTTTCTTTTGAGAAATATAGAGAAAAGAGCAAAATCTTAGGATTCAAACACAAACAAAAAACATTATTTGATTGGATTACTCCATGAGAAAGGCTTTTATCCTTTTTTCGCTCTGTTATTCTAGGTGTTTTTATGGATATTAGAGAATTTATCGCTCATGAAAAGGATATTATCAAAATTGATAGGGAGCTAGAAAAATATGAGATGGCAAAGATAGTTCATGAGAATCCAACTAAAATATTGCAATTCAAAGATAGAGGGTATGATGTTTTTTGTAATATCTGGTCTACAAGAGACCGTGTAGCAAAATACCTTAAATTGGACAAATCAAACTTACTTTTTTCATTGAAAGAATCCATGGATAAACCAACACCTTACAAAATAGTCGATAAAGCCACATTTCTCGATAACGAGATTAAGAATTTTGACCTTAGAAAAATTCCAATTCAGTATCATTATCCCCAAGACGGCGGCCCTTATGTGACATCTGGTGTTGTTTTTGTAAAGGATGAAAAGGGCAACAGAAACATGTCTTTTCACAGAATGATGGTTACAGGGAAGGATACATTCACAATAAGAATTGTCCCAAGGCATCTTTTTGCCATGTATAACGAAGCAAAGGCCAAAGGTAAGGATTTAGAAATTGTTATGGTAATAGGATTACCCCCTTATGTGCTATTGCCTGCTGCGATGTCAATATCATATGGTATCAATGAACTTGAAATTGCAAATACCTTGAAGAAGATGGGATTAGGCAGTGAGCTCACTGCTTATAGATTTCCTAACGGGATAGATGTGCCGACATCATCTCAGTTTGTTTTTTGTGGGAAGATAACTTTAGAGGAAGGGGATGAAGGACCATTTGTTGATATAACAGGCACTTATGACTTTGTTAGAAAACAGCCAATTGTTAAGATAGAGAAAGTATACCAAGGAAAAAATGCATTTTTCCACGCGCTTATGCCAGGCGGCTATGAACATTTTCTTTTGATGGGTATGCCCAGGGAACCTATAATCTTTGAGGGCGTATCAAAAGTTGTACCAAAGGTTTATGGTGTCAGATTGACCGAAGGCGGAGACTGCTGGCTTCATGGCGTCGTATCAATCAAAAAGCAGAAAGAAGGCGATGGGAAGAATGCTATAATGGCCGCACTTGCATCTCATCCTTCAATGAAAAGAGTTGTTATAGTTGATGAGGATATTGATATCTATTCTGATACAGATGTTGAATGGGCAATAGCTACAAGATTCCAAGCAGATAAGGATCTATTAGTTGTAAATAACGCCGCAGGATCAAGCCTTGATCCATCTGTTAAAGGGGATGGCACTTCAGCAAAGATGGGAATAGATGCAACAATGCCTCTAAAAAATAATGAAGGATATAAACGAGCAATCAATTTTCTAAAAAAATAAATTTATTCTTTTTCCCTTAAAATTATCCATATTGCAATTAAAATCAAGGCCCCCCCAATTATTGTGCCTTGGGTAACAGTTTCTCTGAGTATAATGTATGCAAGAATACCGGCCAATACACCTTCTGACAATACTATGACAGAAGCTTTAGTTGCTATAATATGTTTTAATGCAATGCTATACAAAAGAAATGCACCTGCAGTGCATAAAAATCCTAATATGAATAACATAGAAAGTGAGAAAGGAGTAAGTACCTCCGAGCCATAGAAAAATGGGGACATAATAATAGTCGCAAAGATGAACATCCAGAGGGTAGTTGTGAGGCCATCGTATTTTTTACCCAATGCCCTTATGCTTATTGTATAAAGCGCCCATCCAAATCCAGAAAATGTTGACATTACGTTTCCATAAAAGTTTGTAGTGGTATTAATAGAAGAAAGGTCATAATAAAATATTATAAATCCACCAGCTATACCGATCAAAACTGCAAGTGCTGTCTTTTTTGAAGCTTTTTCTTTTAGTAATAATGCCGATACGATAAGAACATAGAGGGGCGCCATCTGCTGCAAAAAGACTGTATTTGCGATTGTGGTAGTTTTAAGTCCAATTGTATATGTATAGATCGTGAATGACAGTAGGATTGCAGGAACTAAAAGGTGAGGTATATCCTTTAATTTTATTTTAATCTTTGATGATTTTTTGGTTAGGATGCCATAAGTCAATAAGACAATTGATGCAAAGAGGAATCTATATGCAACTATCATCCCAGAATTCACTTCTGGTATCCACCTAACAGGTATACCTATAAAACTCCATAAAACAACAGCAAGAAATGTATAGGATACACCCAGATAATTATCTTTAGGATCCATTAAATCAAATCTTTTCTTTGCCATTTTTCTTTTTAAGATATACGGTATAACCCAGAAACACTGCTAGAACTACGGACAAATACAATGACCAAGAAGGAATAGATTGTTTAGAAGTATTGCCAAGCCAAGTGAAGAGATTTTTTGCAAATTGCTTGTTATTCAAGTCCCCTATTTTGCCGTTATCAAAGATAAATGAGCTTCCTATGACTGCTACCTTACCATTTCCCTTTTCTGAAATTGCGACTACAATGATATTTTCTCCCCCAAGTGGTTCGCTTCCAAGAGCGAATGTATCATTGTCGCCTCTTGCTATTGCTGTGGCATTACCTTTTAACTCAAGTGAAGCCGGCTTGTATAAGATAATTGATGTTATACCCTCATTTATAGGATGCTCCGCAAGATTGTGGATTATTGGCGTGCAACTGCACCCTTGCCTGTTTGTAGGATCATCTGTTCCGTTTTTCATTAATCTGATCCCAAAAGGTTCAAGCAGCTTATTAACGGATTCTCTTGTCGGTTCAATCATATCCATATCATGAGAACCAAGAACAAGTAGGCTTCCTCCGCTTTCAACGAATTTTGTTAGTGCAGTTATTTCATTTTCTTCCAAAGGATTGTTTGGATTCCACAAAAGAACTATATCTACCCCTCTAAGAACCTCGTCTGTAAAAGGTGCAGTATTAATTTTATTCTTAAATCCTAAGGAGCTAAGTTCTTGAGATAGGGTTCTTCCCGTCCCTTCTGGATCGCCCCACCAGTTGTCTGTATCGTGATATTTATCAATCAATATTGTTTTTTCGGCAGAAACAAAATTTATAGATAGTAATAATAGTACTAATGCAAAAGCACATTTTTTCATAAAAATAAATATAAGATTTGATTTAAAAGCATTTTTAATTATTTTTTTGTTCAGCCTCTAAAAGCCTCCTTTGTGCCATAATACAGTTATCATAGACAACTTCTATCCCGTTATCCTTACAGAATATTATAGCTTCTTCAGATTCAGAGCCAGGTTGCATCCAGACTTTAGTTATCCCAATTTCTTTGCATTCCTTGACTATCTGTTCTGTAATATGCGGGGGAACTACAGTGTCAACAACATCGACTTTGACAGGAATTTCAGAAAGCGAGTGATAACATTTATCGCCCTCTACCGTATCGGCCTTTGGATTTACTGGGATGACTTTGTACCCAGAAGCCCTTAAATCCCTGTAGATTATATTCCCATATTTGTCCCTGTTGTCTGACGCCCCAACAATGGCAATGACATTCTTTTTGTCAAGGAAATGTTTAAATTCCAAATTATCACATCCTCTTGATTACTTTTTCAATCCTATCCATGGCTTCAGAAAGGTCGCTCTGTGGAACATCCGCAAATGAAAATCTCACGTAGCTATTCCAGTCCTTTCCAAAAGATATTCCAGGTACACATAATACCTTTGCCACTTTCAATAAAAACTTAGCAAATCCTAATGAATCCATTCTATAAGACGAAACATCAGAAAATGCGTAGTAAGCACCTTCAGGAAGATTACAAGGAAGCCCAATCTCATTTAGCCTCTTAACAACAAAGTCTCTCCTCTTTCTATATTCTTCAGTCGTGGCCTTTACAAAATTCATTGAAGTTTCGTCATTTACAGCTTTTAACGCTGCGACCTGTATAAAATCAGGAGCACTTACAACTAGACTATTGTGTATCGGTAGAATATTATTGATAATATCTTCTGTGGAATGCATATAGCCTATCCTCCAACCTGTCATTGAATATGCCTTTGAAAATCCTGATAAAGTGATTATATTTTCCTTTCCGTACTTTGCAATGCTTTCATGCTTCTTTTCAAAAACGATGTAGTCATATATCTCATCCGATATTACAAGAAAATCCTGATTTACGGCCATATTTTGGAGTCTCTTTAGCTGTCTTCCATCATAGATTTTACCTGTCGGATTGTTTGGTACATTAATCAACAAAGCTTTTGTTTTATCATCGATAGAATCTTCTATCGCTTCCATGTCGAGTGAGAAATCACCTTTTTTACAAGGAACTTCTACAACATCTGCCCCTACAAACTCTGCCATTATCCTAAAAAAAGGATGTGAAGGAGTTGGAATGATAACTTTGTCCCCTCTTTCTGCATAGCTTAGAAGCGATATAGATATGCCCTCACTTACTCCCACTGTCACAAGCATCTCTTCAGGTGTGGCATCGATTTTGTTATACTCTCTCATCTTGTTTGCTAAAGCCACCCTTAACTCTTCAATTCCACGTGAAAGAGTGTATTTTGTGTGGCCCTCATCAAGCGCCTTCTTTGCGGCATTTATAACAGGCAAAGGTGTCTTAAAGACCGGTTTTCCCTGACCCATATTTATGAGGCCTTCTACTTTTTTAGCAAGTTCATTCATTTCTTCAATACCTGATAATTTTATCTTTGAAACACCAGAAGCAACTTTTACCATACATGTTAATTAGTAAAAATTATATTTAATAATTTCGGTATAACCTTAAAAACAAATTGCATCTAGTTTTAATCATGATAGCAAGTATAATAGGTGCTACAGGATATACCGGTGGGGAATTGTTGAGGCTTCTTTTAAATCATAATAAAGTCGAAATAGGGGCCCTGACGTCGGAAAGCTATGCAGGGAAAAAAGTTTCTGATGTCCATCCAAATCTCACTGGATTAGTTGAACAGAGCTTTGTTAGCCTAGAAATGAACAATATAATAGATGAATCTGATATTATTTTTGCAGCTTTGCCACATGGGGCATCAAACGAGATTATCTCAAAAATCTATTCAATTAATGAGAATGTTAATCTGATAGATCTAAGCGGTGATTTTAGATTTGATGATCTAGCCGTCTATGAAGAGTGGTACAAAATAAAACACACAGATCCAGAGCTCAATAAAAAGGCTGTTTTTGGTTTACCTGAGTTGTATAAAGAGAAAATAAAAAAGGCCAAACTTATTGCAAACCCAGGGTGTTACCCAACGAGTGCAATCCTTGGCTCAGCACCTCTTTTGAAAAATAAACTTGTAAAGACTGATGTAATTGTTGACTCAAAATCAGGAGTCTCAGGCGCCGGGAAAAAATTGACTGCCAACACACATTTTCCTGATGCAAATGAAAATTTTTCAGCATATGGCATTGCTGCTCACAGGCACTCCCCTGAAATTCAACAGGAAATGGAAAAACTTTTCACAAATAAGGTTAATCTATCTTTTACACCACATCTTGTCCCGATTAATAGAGGCATACTCACAACAATATACATGACTTTCAATAATTTTATGGAAACAAAGGATGTCATTAATCTTTACCGTGAATTCTATAAAGACTGTCCATTTGTCAGAGTCTTGGACGAAGGAAAGTTTCCTCAGACTAAAGCAGTTTCTGGTTCCAATTACTGCGACGTAGGAATAAAATCGGATAAGAGGACAGGCAGGGTAATAGCGGTCTCTGCAATCGATAATCTTGTCAAGGGAGCATCGGGGCAGGCTGTACAGAATATGAATCTTATGATGGGGTTCGACGAAAAAGAAGGGCTCAAGGTAGTTCCACTATACCCATGAGGTGTTCAAAATGTTTGATGAGCTTTACAATAATTTGGATGAGATAAAAGAATTGAAGGATAAGTTAGTTGTCATAAAATATGGCGGCCATGCAATGAAGGACGAAGAACTAAAAATGGCCTTTGCCAAAGACATATCTTTGATTAAGTCACTTGGAGCATCACCAGTTATAGTTCATGGTGGAGGCCCTGAAATAACCTTAATGCTTGATAAGCTTGGCATAAAATCTGAATTTTACAAGGGGCTTAGGATAACTGAAAAAGATGCAATGAAAGTTGTAGAAATGGTTCTTCACGGTGCAGTAAACAGAGAACTTGTTACTCTAATAAACAACGAAGGCGAATATGCAGTTGGGATTTCAGGAAGGGATGGCAGCATAGTCAATGCAACTAAAAAATCTGTTGATGGAGTGGATCTAGGATTTGTCGGTGAAGTAAACTGCGTTAATACCTGGCTTTTGTGGACCTTAATCGATGAAGGTTACATACCCGTTGTTTCTCCAATAGGAGAGGGTGAAAACGGAGCATATAATGTGAACGCCGATGAATTTGCATACTCAATTGCAGCAGCAATGGGAGCTGAAAAGCTATTGTTGATCACAGATGTGGATGGAATATACCTTGATCCAAATGATCCTTCTACAAGGATTCCTCTTTTAACTGAATCAGATGCAAACTCCATGATTGAAAAAGGAAAGATATCAGGGGGAATGATTCCTAAAGTTCTCTCATCTATTTCGGCATTAAAAGAAGGGGTGGGAGAAGTCCACGTAATAAATGGAAAGTCAAAACATGTAATCCTTCAAGCATTAATTGACGCTGAAAGCTGCGGAACAAGAATCGTTCTATAATTTGTCTTCGAGAATAACAGATTCTATTACTAAGATTCCATTTAGATTTTCTACTATTTTACTTGATTTTTCTATTATTAATTTCTTTTTGAATATAGGTGAATCTGTGACAAAAGTTTCATATTCTCCGCCTTCTCCAGCAATATGCACTCCATATTTTTTGTTCAAGAGTTTTAATTTTTCCAGAACCTCTTCATCAATTATTCTTCCAAGAAAAGATTCATCAAGGCCAAGTGCTGAAACTGAAACGATAACAGCCTTAAAGCCATTATTGATTAATGTTTCCATATATTTGTTAGTATCTGTCTTCCATAGAGGGGCATAGTGAAATATCCCATAATAGTCAGCAATCTTTTGAATCCTTTCCCTCTGGTAGTTTGACTCAATAGCACCTGTTATTATCCCGTCGATTTCTTTATTTTTAACAAATTCGCCAATAATATGGTGCAATTCTTCAACTTCCTTTTCTTTTTCACCTTTGACATTTTTTTGTATCAAAGGAATTCCCATAGCTTTTGCCTGAAATGATGTCAAAGAAATATTGGGGACGTGAAACATGTATGAATCATCTCTTTCTGACTCCAAGGAGAGAAGACAAACAACTTCGTGGCCTTCTCTCATTGCAAGATATGTGGCAAAAAGAGAGTCCTTTCCACCAGAAAATAGGGATAACATTCTCATAAGTCAAATAAGCTCAAAAAATTTAAATACTTTCTGCCGAATTAAGATTTATGAAAAAGATTTTAGGGCTCTCCATATTTGTAATTATGCTTCTTTCGATATTTTCCCCTCTAGTTTTTGCCGATAATGAGGATATTTTATTTTATGGGCAAAGTCTTGGAAAAATTGAAGATTCAATTAAGATTAATTATAACATTACTAAATCCCAAATGATCCCCCAAAGTATTTCTCAGTATAAACTCATTACAATAATAACTCCAGACAAAGGGATATCTTCTGAAGAGATTCCAAGACTTCTTGATTTTGTTAACTCAGGCGGCACTCTATTGATAATTGCAGAAGATTTTACAGAGGCAAGTTCAATAACACAGATTAATCGTCTTCTTTCTTCTTTGAATATAGAGGTCAATGTCGATAGGGTATATGATGATACAAACTTTGCAAGTTACAATACCAATGTTTTGGTACAAGGAGATGATAATTATCTTCCGTCAAAAGGTGTTTCCAAAATTATTTTTGTTAGTGGCTCAAGTCTTAAAGGAGAATTTGACGGCGAACTAAAAAGCAATATTACTTCTTATTCTAAAAACTATGATGAATTTCAAACTTATGGGAAGGGTCAAAGGCCACCCATTTCTGGATTTATAAAATATGGGAAAGGAATGGTAATAATAGTTGGAGACAAATCCCTATTTGAAGATACATATGTAGTTCAGGAAGACAATGCTCTTTTTGTCATGAATCTATTTGACTTTGCAATTGGAGACGCCAATGCAATAGATCAGAGGATTCAATACAAAAAAAATTATGATCAAGAAACAAATTCGTTTTTGTCATATTTTGACTCTATGAAAAAGAACGGTTTTTCTGAGATTAAACCCACTGAAACAAATAGAATTACTTCCTTAATTCAGCAAGCGCAAGGTTACTACTCATTCGGGCTTTATAGAGAGGCATATACTACAATATCCCAGGCAATAACTCTTCTCGAATCTCAAATGGATTTTATTGATGCTGAATTCAATGAAAAGATTCAGAAAGCAAAGAATTTAGAAAGCGAGGCAAGAAGTAAGGGAATTGCAGTTGCCGACGAGGCGCTATTTAATGAAGGTGTTTATTACTTAACCCAGGCTGAAAAAGAAATCAACCTTACTAAGAGAATTGAGCTTATTGATAAGTCTATTGAAGTACTTGAGAAGTTTGGCCAGGGAGATATGCAAAGGACAAAAATAGAAATTGATACAGCCGATAGTAAATTAAAGAAAGCGAAAGAGACATTATTCTATGAAAATGATGTTCAAAAAGCCGATGAACTATTAACTGAAGCAAAAAGACTTTTCAACAGAGGAAACTATTCTGATGCATTTTCAATGGCAACAGAATCACAGAAATATTCTGAAAGAGCTATAGAAAAATACAATATATTTAAAATCATACTTGGTCTTGGACTTCTATTAGGGGCATTGCTGCTAATGATTATAACAAAGAGGATTTTATCATGGAAAGCAGAAAAGAAAGATTAACTTCCTTTTACAAAAATGAAGTATTCGCAACAATCAAAGAAAATAAAAATCTAATGTTAATATCGCTAGGATTATTTCTACTGGGATCTATCTCAGGATTCTATATATTTAAAGTATTATTGAACAACAACCCGGAGATAATTGATTCCTTCCTAAAGGAATTCCAGGACATGTTTGGGCCCTTAAAGGAAATGACTTCACTCGAATTATTCTTTACAATATTCTTTATTAACACAAGAACATCATTTTTGATAATGATACTTGGAGTTTTTGTCGGATTCTTTCCTTTCATGTCACTCTGGGGGAACGGAACCATAGTAGGGCTGCTTTATGGGAAATTTATCGCTGAAGGAGGAAATTCTTTAGTTTTCTTAATGGGCATACTACCGCACGGCATAATTGAAATTCCCGCTATCATTATAGCAGCATCCCAAGGATTTAGACTCGGAAAAGAAATTATTTTTCCGCCTCCGGGTAAATCTAGATCAGAGTCTCTAAGAGTTAATATCAAGAAAGGATTAAAATTATTTGCAATAATAATTCCACTATTACTAATTGCTGCATTAATTGAGGTATACCTCTCTGCTTACCTCTTTAAAGCAAATCTATGAAAAATATCAATTTCCCCACTATGGATAATCTTGTTGATATTTATTCAGAAAGATAGATGGAAATTCTTTTAAAGGACTTAATTGAATTATTTCTATGGACGACAGAGAAGACTATGAACAAGATGAAGAATACCAGAGTGCAGGAGCTGAAAAACCTTTTGACATTGTTCACAACAATATCGGTGAAATAGTCAGTCTAGTTCTGAAAGACGGCAGAAAAATAGACGGAACATTAGCAGGGTATGACTTAGAACTCAATCTAGTTATGGAAAATGTCAAGATCCTCCGCGGAGAAAATGTTAAAGAAATGGGTTTAATAATAGTCAGGAGGAACAATATTCTTGCAATTGGAGATCATATTTTAACTTGATTATATATTTTCTTTTAGAAATATCCCCTTGTAAACTGATTCATCTGTCAATGTTCGCATAAACACTAGTTGTAGAACCCTCGCATCCTTGAAAATCTTTATACCCTTCACATTATCTACTGAAAGTAAGGACTCACTCCTTCCACTGTAACCCCTATCCCAAACAGCTGTTCCAACGTTTGCACCGCATCTCAGTAGAGTTGAGCGAGGTCTTCCCAAAGCAACTATATTTGGCGGGATATTTACAATTTCATTGTAAATGATCTTGTAAGCGCCTTTTTCAAGAAAAACAAATTCTTCAACAAAATCTATCTTTTTCGTTTCAGAAAGCTTTCTTTTTTCGTTACTGAAATCTACAGCACCTCCAGATACAATACTGTGTACCTCTCTAACTGTCATATCAAATCCATTTGGAGTAATCTGGGTATCCAGATCTATATAATTCTGTACTAGATTATTCTTTGATATAAGTTCTCTAATTTCATTTCCTGTAAGAACGCAACTTTCCATAAATATCTTTAATTGAAAACCTTTTATGTATTTTGGATTAATACTTGATGTGGAAGATAAAAAAATAAGAACACTTAGAGAACAGCTAAAGAATAAGGTATCTGATGGAGATATCAGAAAAATAATGAAGAGTTACGAGCAAATTGGGGACATTATAATACTTACAATCCCTAAAGAGTATCAAGAACTAAAGGATTTTATCGGAAAGAGTTTTTATGATAGCTTTGGATGTCAGGCTGTTTTAGAAAAGGGTTCTGTTTCAGGAGAGTTTAGAGTTCCTTATTACAAAAAGATTATTGGGGGAGGATTTGTCACAATCCACAAAGAAAATGGGATACTCTACAAAATTGATCTGTCCAAAGTGATGTTTTCTTCCGGCAACATAGCTGAGAGGATAAGGATGGGCCAAATTTCTTTGCCTGATGAAATTATAATTGATATGTTTTCCGGCATTGGGTATTTTACATTACCGTTATCAAAATATGGAAAATCTAAGGTATGGGCTTTAGAGAAAAATCCCGATAGCTATAATCTTCTCTTAGAAAATATTTACCTTAACAAAGTAGTTGATAGGGTCACACCCATAAATACCGACTGCCTTGATTTTAATCCAAACTTCAAAGCAGACAGGATAATTATGGGATACTTCTCAGACGATGAAAAGTTTTTATTAAAAGCATTGGATATGATAAAAGACGGTGGAACAATCCACTACCATAATACTATGCCTGAAAAATCTGAGCCCACTTTCAAGAAAAATCTTGAAATAATTTTGTCTAATAAAGGAAGAACTTTAGAGCCGCTTTATTACAGGAAAATTAAAAAATATTCACCTGGCGTATGGCACGTTGTTTTTGATTTTAAAATCCATTAATACATTTTTCTACGCTTGAGATCGTCAAATGCTCCAGAATAGGTCTGCCTTTCCTGTGTAACTCTGGCCTTTTTTATCATCTCAAGGATTATGGTCTTCTGTTTTTTTATTTTTCTCTCCCGATTATCCAAAAATAATACGAATAATCCAAGGGTAAAAAGAGTCGCAATAACTGCTGATAATACTAAAAGCATTGTTGGATTATCGATTAAACTGAAATATATGGAAAAATAACCACCTAGAACAAGTCCTAGGCCCATTATCGATAAACCAATCAGTCTTTTTATCATTAGATATCTCCGATTATTTTTATCTCTTCGCTTCAGTTTTTATAATTTATGGTAAAAATAGCCTTATTCCTTTAAAATAAAAATTATTATTAATCAACTCTTTATCTTTCCGATAACTATTTTAAAGACAAAATATTTACTAAAATTGTGTGTAAGCATACAGAGTACGAAGTCCTTAAAAAAAGAGGAAGACAAGAGTTGAGAAAGTGCAATCTTTGTGGCGAAGTATTCCAGACTGTTATGGACAAAGAAATCTTAATTAAAGTTCCCGCTGTAGTTTCCTATTTTGAGCAATCCAAAAAAATATTAATCGATGTTGCTGAAAATAAACTATTTGAAGTTGGAGAATTGATAGAAGTCAACGGGAAAAAATACTACGTCAACCATATAGACGCCAAAAGAAAAGCAGATTCTGCGTTAGCTAAAGATATCAACACACTATATCTCATACCAGAGGATATACCTGTTGTGCTTAAAATTACTTTAAGAATTCAATATGGCCACCTTTCACTTAGGGCTTTTGCAGATAAAGATGAAGTATTTTCTAAAGGGGACAATATTACAATTGATGAACAGGATATGATTATAGATAAAATATTGGCGACGCATGGATTTGAACCGTCTGCATCAGCATCCGAGATAAGAAGATTATACTGCTCGCAATCCTCTAAAAGTGGAAGGAGTCTTGATGTCGATAAGTGATGAGTCAAGGAATAAACTGGTTTCTTATCTTGAAAAAATTAGATATATTAAATCTGATTCTGTTAAAAATGCATTTTTAAAAGTCGATAGAAGTAATTTTGTTCCTGAAAATCTAAAAGACGAAGCATACAAGGACGCCCCTCTCCCAATTGGCTGGGGGCAGACTATTTCTGCACCTTCAATGATAGCATTGATGCTTGAAGTATCCGATCTTAAAAATGGGATAAAAACTTTGGAGATAGGGGCTGGCTCAGGGTATAACGCTGCTTTAATTGCCGAGATATGTGGCGAAGAGAACGTTGTCACAATAGAAAGAATTCCAGAAGTTTATCAATTTGGCATGGAGAATCTAAAAAGAGCGGGATACAATGTCAAGATAGTTCTTGGGGACGGTACAAAAGGTTTTCAAGAAGACGCACCATACGATAGGATAATTGCTACTGCAGCAGCACCTGAAATTCCAAAAAGCTGGAAGGACCAACTAAAAGAGGGGGGTATGATAATAGCACCCGTTGGTAAAGAGAGATACTACCAAGAGCTTTTAGTATTAAAAAAGAATAGAGACGGCACATTTGGTACTAATAAATACGGTGGGTGTATATTCGTGCCTCTAGTTGGAGAGAACGGGTGGAAGGAACAATGAGATTCACTGAATATGGTACTATTAAAAAAAAATCAGTCAATAGATTTGCTTTAATCTATCCTGACGTATATCGTGCCGGAAACTCAAACCTTGGGCTTCATTATGTTTATAACATTGTTAATGAGAAGGATGGATTTTCAATAGAAAGATTTTTCTCTGACTTTGAAAGATCTATTGAAACTCAAGACATGCTAAAGAATTTCAAAGCTTTATTGTTTTCACTAAATTATGAATATGGAGTAATTAATCTCCTTAAAATTTTAAAAAAGAACAATATTCCTTTATTGAGAGAAAATAGAAAAGAGCACCTAGTCATCACAGGTGGCCCTCTCAATGTGAACCCTTTTGTATTGAAGGATGTTTTTGACATTGCATTTATTGGTGATGCAGAAAAATCACTCTTTGAATTTCTAGATATTTATTCAGGGTTGGACGATCCTAAAAAACAAATAGATGAGTTTGGTAAGATTGAAGGGCTCTATATACCTGAGATTCATAAGGAAAATAAGATTAAAAGAAGGATAGAAAAGCTGGAATATCATCCACTTTACGAACCTATCCAATGGGGAGATTTTGAAGAATCGTTTAATAAAACATTTCTTTTAGAGGTATCTAGGGGATGCAGAAGCAGATGCTCATTCTGCCTTACTGGCAACGCTCTCGGGCCTTATCGAGAGAGAAGCGAAGAAAAGCTAATTGAAATAGTGAAAGAGGGGCAAAAGAGAACTAAGTTTGAAAAGGTTGCATTGATAGGATCAGATATGCCTTCCTCTCTTGATGAAATTATCAAAAGTATAAGTAGACTTGGATTTCAAGTTTCTCTACCTTCATTAAAGCTTAGGGACATAAATGAGAGCACAATCCCACTATTGGGCCAAGATACTATAACTTTAGCACCTGAATCTTCTGAATCAATCAGATTTCAAATAGGAAAATGTTACAAGGATGAAGAGTTCTTTGATAAAATCAATCTAATAAAAAAATACTCTAAATCTGTAAAACTATACTTTATCTTTGGGCTCCCGGGGGAAGAACAAAAAGATCTGGATGAAATAATAAATTTCATAAAACAATCAAGAAAGATAATAAGAACAAAATCATCGTTTAATCCTTTTGTTCCAAAGCCCCATACTCCTTTTGAAGACCATATATTCGATTTTTCAGAATTAAAGGAAAAGATGAAATACATCACTACAAATATAAAAGATGTTAGAATTGAAGATCTGAAGGGTGCATTTATCCAATATGTTATATCTCTTGGGGGGTGTGATATCGGCAAGTTTATCATTGATGGAGTGGAGAATGGTACAAACCTATCCTATTCTTCCTTCAACAAAGCAATTGAGAAAGGAGAGATAATTATTCCGTCAGTAGACAAGGAGTGGAAGAGAATTGAAGTATCAGTTTGATTTAGGGCCTCTTTTTAAGAGATTAAAAGAATTGGATGTAAAAAGAGTCGGGCTGGTATTGCCTGAAGGATTAAAAGTTTATGCAGATTATATCTCTAGTGAACTTAAAAAACAAGGATATGATGTAATCGTTTCGGGGAATTTTAATTATGGCGCTTGTGATGTGCCTGATCTTGACTTTGATGAGGTATGTGACTGTTTAATTAATTTCGGGCATGCGCCTCTACCAGTTGAAAGCAATATACCCATGTTATTTGTAGAAGTTGACTTTGTTTTTCCATATATGGGACTCTTAGAAAATAATATCGATTTACTTAAAAAAGAAGGAAAAAGGGCGGGGCTTGTATCAACTGTAAACTATGTGAAGGAACTTCCTAAAGTAAAACAATATCTAGAAAGTGAAGGATTTGAAGTATTCATTGGAAAAGGAGATAAGCGAGTTGCATATACAGGACAGGTTTTGGGGTGTGACTTTTCATCTGCTTCTGCCATTTCAGATAAAGTTGACTTTTTTATATTCGTAGGTGAGGGGAGATTTCACCCATTAGGCGTTGCAATATCTTCTGAGAAAAAAGTATTTGCTTTTGATAGCGATGGAATTTATTCTTTAGATGAATACAGAGATAAGATCCTAAAAGAAAGATTTGGTTCAATCTTTAGGGCCAAGGATTCAAAGAAATTTGGACTGATAGTTTCAGCGAAAAAGGGTCAAAAGAGAATTGCACTAGCAAAAATACTAAAAAGAAAGATAGAAGATTCTGGATTGATTGCAGATATTATTTTGATGGATGAAGTTACTCCTGATAAACTCTATGGATTTGATTACGATAGCTTTGTTGTTTGTGCATGCCCAAGGATAGGAATTGATGATGCAAAGAGATACAAAAAGCCTCTATTGACTCCAAAAGAGCTTGAGATAGTTCTTGATGGGAAAGAAGAGTATGTTATGGATGAAATCGACCAAGAAGATTTTTGAAAATATTGACGATAGTTTAATTCGGCAATAAGGGAAATATTTAAATATTGAATAATTATTTTATAAGTAAAGGTGTACCTATGAATAAGAGATATATTTCTTTAATTATTGTGTTATTATTAGCTATTGGCACGTTGCCAACTCTTTTTGGGCAAACTCATTTTGAGAATCCAGAAATTACTATTCAATCAGATGGATGCTATCAATTAAGACTACTACAATCTGACAGTGCAATTCTTCAACCTGGGGGCGCCCCTAAAATATATTATCCTCCAATAGGTTCAAACGACTGTTGGTATAAATTAGTGATTGAAGGAAAAACAGAATGTCAGAATTGCTACCCTAATTGGGAAATAGGTATCGGATTTAAAAATTTACCTGAGAACTTTGATTTAGACTTAGATGAAAATGATGAATATGTAATGGAATTTTCAGGACCAGAATTTTGTGGATCAGTTACTGAAGATCTAAAATTCCCAGGAGTTTTATTGAGTTATGTTAGTTATGTTAGAGTTGAAAATAAAACTACTGAGGGCACTGTTTGTCCAATTCAATTTTCTTGGAAACTTTATTCAGAGTGTCCATGTAAGAGTACTGTTGCACTCTACCCAAAAGTTGATATTGAGCAGTTCTCTGTTACAGGCGGCGCAACAATAATAAGAGACGGAAAAATTCTCACAAACTTCAATGTAATTCCTGGAGTTCAACAGACCTTCATCCAAGTGGAAAACAGAGGATTCTTCACACAGAACGATGTCAAGGTAAAAGTCATGGGATTGCCACAAGGGGTGTCTGTATCAATATCACCTGATACTCAGAAGATCAAGGCCCACAATCTAGGTACCTATCAAGCAACTTTCACAGTTGGACCCGATGTTCCATCAGGCACATACAAAGTTGCAATGGTCGCCTACTCTGAAAACGGTGTATTTGACACAATCCAGATTGATCTTATAGTTCCTTAAATTATTTATTTTTTTTAAATTCTTATTTTTGATATCAGAAACACTTATAAAGGGATTTTAGCCCCTTAGGTACAAGAGCATTACTAATTTTGAGAGGGCACTTGCTCAATTTTGAACATTTCGCTTTTTCTAGGGCAATGCTGAATTTATAAGAGGTAAATAAATGAATTTTGAAAACTTAGGCTTAAGTAATCAGCTACTCATAGCCATAAAAAAATTAGGATTTAACACTCCTACAGAGATACAGAAAATGTCTATACCGGATATAATGGCTGGGAAAGACATAATTGGAGAATCATCAACAGGCTCAGGTAAAACACTGGCCTTTGGATGCGGTATAGTTGAGCAGGTAAATCCAAAAGAAGGGTTACAGGCGTTAGTCCTTACCCCAACTAGAGAACTTGCAGAACAGGTAAAGGATTCCTTGAAGGAAATTTCAAGTCAGAAAAATTTGAGGATTATTTCAGTTTACGGAGGAGTTCCAATTAATCAACAGATTAGGGATATCCCAAAAGCTGAGGTAGTGGTAGCTACTCCAGGCAGATTAATGGACCACCTCCAAAGAGGAACAATAAATATTTCTAAAATCAACATCCTTGTTTTGGACGAAGCAGACAGGATGCTTGACATGGGATTTTTAGATGATGTTGAGAGAATTATATCGGAATGTCCAACAGACAGGCAAACTTTATTTTTCTCTGCAACTATTTCAAGAGATATCAAAAGATTGGCCAATAAGTACATGATTAAACCAACTAGCGTAACTGCAGAAAAAATGGTAGACCCAGAAAAACTTAAACAGGTCTATTACGACATACCAAGAAACATGAAATTGTCACTTCTTGTACACCTATTAGAAACTGAAAATTCAGAGCTTGCAATGATCTTCTGTAACACCAGAAACACTACAGATTATGTTGTAAAAAATCTAAGGGCAAATAACATAAAGGCTATCGCAATCCACGGTGGATTGACGCAAAACAAGCGTACAAAAAGCATCAAACAATTCAACGACTCTAAAGCAGGTGTATTAGTATGTACAGATGTTGCTGCAAGAGGTCTTGACATCAACAACGTCTCCCACATCTATAACTATGACATATCAAATGATTCCAACGACTATGTCCACAGAATCGGAAGGACTGCAAGGGCTGGAGAATCCGGAAAGGTAATCAATCTATTGACAGACAGGGATTATGCAAATTTTACAAAAATACTTGACACCTACCCATCATTTACAATTGAAAGTGTAGAAAGACCATACTTAAAGAAAATCATGGCCATTACAGTAGACAATGAAAGATATTCTCAAGAGCCAAGAAGACATTCCCAGGGCAATAGAAGACAATCAAATAGAAGGAATAACTCAAGGAGTTATCACAAGGGAAACTAATAAATTAATTTTTTCTTTTATTCTTTTTAAATCGTTAAGTTAATTAATATAGAAGTTTTAGTCTTATTCATGAAAGGAGTAAAAAAACACTTCGAAGATGAAGCTTCTGAATTTGATAATATTATTCTAAAATTAGTTCCGCATTATACCCAAATGATTGATGCACTAGTTTCAGCTATCCCGTTTAAGAATTCCGATTCAATCAATACAATCGATTTGGGGTGTGGAACTGGATACGTTTCAATGAACATAAAAGAGAGATTTCCCAATTCCAATCTCACCTGCCTTGACTTTGCTGAGAACATGATAGCCAAGGCCAAAATCAGAATGCAACAATACAACAATGTCAACTTTTATCTAAAGGACATAACAAAATTTGATTTTGATAAAAAGTATAATGCTATTGTATCCTCACTTGCGCTTCATCACTTAGAAACAAAAAAAGATAAAATAAAATTCTATAAGAAAATATTTGAAGCCCTTGAGCCCAAAGGGGTATTTTATAATGCAGATATTATTCTGGGTTCAAATGAGGCTCTTCAGGAGTTATATATCTCTAAATGGAAAGAGTTCATGGCCAAAAGTATCCCAGGGGATGAAATAGAGAATACTTGGATGACAAAACATCACGAAGAAGACTGGCCTGAAATACTTTTAGATCAGATGTCGTGGCTAGAGAATATTGGATTTAGAGAGATCGATATTGTATGGAAGTATTATAATTTCGCAGTGTATGGTGGGACTAAACCTAAATAAAAAGATTTCTAGGCATTGAAATAAGAAGCCCTTCCACATCCTTCTTAAAAATAATTTCTCCATTTTTGTTGAAAATCAGTTTTATCCTGTGGAATGGAATAGTAGTAGTTTCAAAATGTATCCCACTACTATCAAAATTTGAGATATCGCTGCATCTAATATATCTTAATGTTGGCCTTCTCTCTATCCAGTGGAGATACCCCACTCCATAATCGCTAGGATCTTCTCCTCCGTAGAATATTTTTGATAATATATTCCTTGATTGATTCATATAATTAATGTGTTTTTATAATATTAAAATTTAATTGGAAATGGCAATAATTGCAAATACTCAAACACAAAAATAAAGTATTTGAAGACTGAGAATTATAAGAGTTCTTAGAGTGCTGATGGTATCCGTAGTTTTAGGCAGAGGAACAAAAGAATTCAAGAAATTCTATCTACTTTAGAGTGATCCTTATTTTCTTCTGCGGGCTTATCTTTTCTATATTTGAAAAGGGCAAGTCATTATTTGATGGGATATGGTGGGCCATTGAAACTGTTTCAACAGTTGGCTATTGGGATATAGCACCCCTTACAACAGGTGGCCGGGCAATCGGTATTATATTGATATTTTTGGGGATAGGTTTCATGTCTATGCTCACAGTAGCCATATCCGCATACTTTGTTGAAAAGGATGCGAATCAGGATACAAAAAAATATTAGAAAAATTGAATCAATGAGCAAAGAGTTAGAGGAATTAAAAAAGAATAAGTAAAGTGGACTGGGTGGGATTTGAACCCACGGCCTCTCCCATGCCAAGGGAGTGCGCTTCCACTGCGCTACCAGCCCTAAAGTTAATCATTATATTTTAATTTATAAAATTAATGGAGTATAATTACTAAAAATAATATTAGTATTAGTTCTTGTTAAGCTCTCGCCCCATCTTTATGAGCTTCAATACCTTGTAAACATTTTCTTCAGAAGGAGAAACGATGAAGTCATCAGAGGCGACAACACGATCAAGATCCAAAATTTCTATTGCCTTTCTTATTTCGGCAGCAGTTGGGGATTCATCGTTAGAAACTTTTGACCAGTAGCTTTCAAGGTCAAAAATATTAAGAATCTTTGCTTCAAGGTCTTTGTACCTTATCTCTAACTCTGAAATCCTATCCTCCTTTGATTTTAGTTCCTTCTTTATTTCAGAGCTTTCAAGTTCTATTTCATTCTTTTCAACATTCAGCCTATCGATATCCTCTTCAAGCTTGTTTATGAGTTCTTTCTCATTTTCGATGCCATTTAAGGTCTGCTCAAAATTTTTTGTCTTCTTTTTTAAATCATCATTTTCAATTTTCAATGAAAAAATATCCTTCTCAAGAGAGCGCACTGATTTTTCCTTTTCCAGCAGTGTATCAATAGATTTAAGCGATTTTAAGCCAATTCTGACAAGGCTGTTTTTAATTTCCTTTGATACTAAAAAAAGATCGGCGTGTTCGAGGTCACGTCCTTTTGGGAACTTCACTCTTTCAATTATAATTTCTTTCTCTTTAAGTTCTTCAAAAAGTCTATCGGCGAGTTCCCTACCTGATCTATCTGCATCCGTTGCAATTAAAACAATATCTGCACCAACAATTGACCTTTTAGCAATATCAATGTTGGTTGTAGGAATTATAGAAGAAATTGTAACTCCAAATTCAGAACCTAAGGCTAAATCTTGTATAGCCTTTGACAAGGTTTCAACATCAGAAACTCCTTCGACTATAATTCTTGTGTCAATCATTTCCTTTTACACCAATTGTAGCTTCTCATCTTTGCAGATTTACCAAAGCCACATGATGCACAGATACCATGAGAAGCATGATACGAATGATTTCCACACCTTCTGCATCTTACATGTGTTTTATTGTTCCTCTTACCGTAGGAAGGTGTTCCTTTACTCATATTAATCCTCCAAACTTGGTGAAATCAAAACAACGTTGTCTCCCCTTACAACTACATGTCCTAGCTTTCTTACCGATTCTCCGTTCTGAAGCTCTTCGGCAGCCTCCATTACAAGATTCATATGAATGTCATAACCTTTAAGAGTTCCTCTGAACTCTCTACCGCCTTTAAGCTCTACTAGGACGTTGGAATCCAAAGCTCTGTGTATGATGTCGAGTGGTCTTTGAGCCAATATATCACCTATTATGGAATCAGAATAAAATAGTATTTAAAGTTAACGGCGAAATATCTCCAAATTAACATCCCTATAAACTTAAATACATAATAAAGGCATATAATACTTATATGAAGAAAAAACCCGTCCATGACCTAAAAAAAGGAGAAATAAAAGACGTTTTAAACTCTATTCGAAATCTTTTTGGGGAAACTATTTTGCAGAGCATCGATAGTAAGTCTTCTTTTAAGATATCAAATCTAGACGAAAACATCGATATAATTTATGTAAATGATGCCCCCTCTTTCCTGAAATTGAAGGATAATTTCATACCCTCTCTGAAACTCCTAGTTTCTCTGAAAAAAGAAGAGATACCAAGAAAAATAGTAATAGATATGGGGGCTGTCCCATTCATCTCAAAAGGTGCTGATGTCATGAGGCCAGGGATTAAAGAAGTAGGAGGCCATATCGAGAAAGACGGACCTGTGATAATCATAGATGAAAAGCATGGAAAGCCGATTGCCGTTGGCATTGCAATGTATTCTTCTGAAGAGATATCTTCAATGAAAGAAGGAAAAGTAATCAAAACTCTTCACTACATCGGGGATAAAATATGGCAGGGGCTTTGATCACTTTACAGTCACAGACTTCGCAAGATTTCTTGGTTTATCGATCGGAAGACCTTTTTTCCTTGCAATGTAGTATGTGAGCAGCTGGCCTATCACAACAGATAAAATGGCAAACTTGCCGTCATTTATGGTGATATTCATCTTAAAGTCTGAGTCCATCATGTTGGCAATTGTTATTACCCTTGCCCCTCGCGCCTCAACTTCCTTGGCGTTTGAGTACATATCAAAATCTTTACCCGGAATCAATGCTATAACTGGGGTACCTGGTTCTATCAGAGCAATGGTGCCGTGCTTTAGTTCTCCCCCCATCATACCTTCAGCATGTATGTAGGATATCTCCTTTAGCTTCAACGCCATTTCTCTTGAAGGTGGGTAGGAGAGGCCTCTTCCGATTATGTAAATGTCTTTTTTCTCATAAAGTTCATCGGCCATGCGCTTAATACTTTCTTCGTTTTCCTTTATTACATAGTCAATTTTTCCAGGTATTGTTTTCATGTTAACAGAAAATCCTAATAGAGATGATAGATATAAGAGCGCAATAACCTGATTTGTAAATGTCTTTGTAGCGGCCACGCATATCTCTGGCCCAGCATGTATTTCAAGAGAGGTATCAGACATTCTCTGTAGAGTTGAGTGTGGAACATTTACAAGGGATACTATTTTAGCCCCTCTTTCTCTTGCCCACTTTGTTGCTGCCACAACATCCATAGTTTCGCCACTTTGGGATATCGCTATAAAGAGGGTATCTTTGTCCACAAGCATAAAATTTTGGAACTCACTTGCAATTAACGTGTGAGCATTTATTCCGGCTCTGTTAAGGAAGTATATGCCCAAAAGGGAAGCGTAATAAGAGCTTCCAGCAGCTGTAAAAACTACTCTTTTTGAGTTTTTGACAAGATTGGCTATCTTAGTGATCTTGTCATGTTGCTCGCCGTCAAGAGAGCTGATAAGTCTTTGAGATGATATTGGCTGTTCATGGATTTCCTTTATCATGTAATGTGGGTAGCTTTGAACAGACTCCTCTTGGGATATTGCCCAGGTGAACTCGTAAATCCCTTTTTTGATTTCTTTACCATCGCTATCATAAAAAGTGTATTTATTTGGATCAATTACGGCAAATTCCTTATCCTCAAAAAATATTGCCTTGTTTGTGGTATCAGAGAATGCATATATATCAGATGCTAGATAAAATTTGTCTTTAGCAAGACCTAAAACAAGTGGTGAATCCTTCTTTATAGCATAAATCCTGTTTTTATCTTTTTCAATGACGAGTATGGCATATGTGCCTTCAATTCTTTTAATGAAACTCTTTATCGCTTCAATCATATCCTTTGATTTTAGCTCTTCTTCCAGGAAATGTGAAATAATTTCAGAATCAGTCTCTGTGATAAAGACATGACCTTTTGCAATTAGCTCCTTCTGTAGTTCTTGATAATTCTCAATAATACCATTATGAACGGTAAATATATTTTTTTTGCAGTCCCAGTGTGGGTGAGAATTAATTTTTGTAACTCCACCATGTGTCGCCCATCGTGTGTGGGAGATTGCGCATGACGTGTTTGAATCCTTGATAGTTTCCAAGAATTGTGATATCTCGCCTATATCCTTTTCTACATTGCCTTGGACATCGGCGTATCCCACTGAGTCATAACCCCTATACTCAAGTCTCTTTAAAGACTTCAAGAGGTCATTTTTTATCGATATTTCGCCATCGGTAATAATTCCAACGATTCCGCACATGAAACCACACTAATCATGCCTTTACTATCTATTTTAAAGTTTCGGGTGAAACACTTATTTCTTGATAATAACATACATGAATAATCCCGAATAATCCAAAAATGAAGCTTAAATAGGCTTCTTTCAATTTCTACCGTTATCCTATGCCATAAAACCTTTTAAATATACATATACCATTATTTTCAATGAATGAGCATCTAAAATTAATGATTGACGATAAAACATTCAATGAAAAGATAGAAGAGGTAAAGGAGACCCATATCTCTTATATCTTTCTTACTAAAAACTTTGCATATAAGATAAAAAAAGATGCAATGTTTTCATTTCTTGATTATTCAACTCTAGAGAAGAGAGAGTTCTACTGCAAAGAGGAGTTTAGAATAAACAAGCTATTATGTCCTGATATGTACCTTGAGGTTTCGCCAATGATAAAAGAGGGCAACGGCCTGATACTTTCAGACACTGGATTGCCTCTTGATTATACTATAGTAATGAAAAGGATACCTGAAAAATACATAATGAGGACTCTAATCGAAAAAAACAAGATTAAGAAAGAGATCCTTGAAGAAATAGCGTTGAAGATACTCTTATTCCATAAAATGGCTAGAGTCGATTATAATGGAAAATATGGCTCCTTGGCGAATGTTAAAAAAAATGTCATGGATAATTTTAAGGATCTCGAATGTTTCATCGGTGACCTTTTTTCAAGTAACGAATTCAATGCCCTTATTGGGAAAAATCTTGAGTTCATAAACAAAAACAGTGCTCTTTTTGAAAAAAGAGTCAAGAAGGGGAGGGTTCTAGAAACACATGGTGACCTTCATTCTGGAAACATATTTGTGACACCGAAGGACACCTATATTTTTGATGCCATAGAATTTAACCCAGCGATTAATACAACTGATGTAGCCGCAGAAATAGCTTTCTTGTGTATGGATCTAGAGTTTCTTGGAAGGGATGATCTTTCAAAAATCTTTTCAGATAAATACATCTTAGAAAGTAATGATAAGGAAATCCAAAAGCTCCTTTCATTTTACAAAGGGTATAGGGCTTGTGTCAGGGCAAAGATAAACGGTTATCAAGCATCTCTAGATAGTACTGCCAAAGAACTTACAAAAAAATACTTTTATTTGGCCTTAAAATATGCGGAGGAGTTGTAATGGAGATAAATGAGATTGCTGCAAAGATCACTTCAAACCTTAACAAACAGGAAATGCTAGATTTTTTATTTAGCCTTATTGAAACTGAAACAGTTAATCCTCCCGGGGATGAATATCTTTTACATGATATAATCATGAAATCTATGAAAGAGATAGGTGCTGAAGTTCAGATTATTTCAAAGGACGAAAAAAGGCCAAATTACATTGGGAGAATAGGGAGTGGAGAGCCATCTGTTGCAATAATCTCCCACATGGACGTTGTGCCACCAGGAGAGGGATGGACGCATCACCCATTTCAGCCATATGAAAATGAAGGAAAGATTTACGGCAGGGGGGCTCTTGATAACAAAGGATGCCTCGCAGCATCGTGGGCTGGGATAAAAGCATTGCTCAAAAGTGGATTAAAGTTCAAAGGAACGATTTATTTCTGTGCAGTTTCTGATGAAGAGATGGGATCCGATTATGGAGTTGAATATATTGTAGAGAAGGGGTTTAAGCCTGACTATGCAATTGTTCCTGATAGCGGTTCAATAGACAAAGCAATTATTGGAGAAAAAGGTGCAGCGTGGTTTGACCTTGAAAGTTTTGGGAAGCAATCCCATGGTTCAACACCAGAATTAGGAATAAATGCCATAATCAAAGTATCCAAATTAATCTCTAACTTTGAAAAATTTGTTTTCAATCTTAAATACGACCCTAGGTTCACCCCACCAACAATTAACGTGGGTATGATATCTGGAGGAAATGCACCGAATATAGTGGCTTCAAGATGCAAAGTTACACTTGATATAAGATACCCCGTCGGAATAACTGAGGGCATGATACTAAAAAGAATGTCTGACGAAATAGATGTTTTAAAAAAGGAAGATAAAGAGGTAGACATACGATTAGGTGAAGTTACAACAAGGCACTACCCTCACATAATAGAAAATAATAGCAAATTAATAGATGCTTTTAAGAACACTGCAAAGGAGATTGGCATGCCAATGGAATTTGAAACATCTGCCGGTATAACAGTTGCAAAGATACTGAACTTAAACGGAATACCTGCAATTGCCCATTCACCTGATTCTGATAAAACTTGGCATATATCAGATGAATATGTAAAAATAGAAAATTTAGAAAAGTGCGCAGTTTTATGGGCATCAGTTATCTATGACTTGGTGAGATAACTATCTGCTGGCGTAATATTTATCTAGATAGAATCCATAATTCTGCTCAATTTCTTTTTGAACTTCGTTTTTAAATTCTTCAGCTTTTAATATCCCCTTTTCTTCAAGCTTTTTTAAAAGGAGATCCAAAAAGACTTCTTGGTAAGATATCTCAAAAATCATCCTGCCCATTATCTCATCAGGGTGGGCAGTTTCAATAGAATAATCATCATTAATTTCATCCATAAAATCACCAATTGAACCTATCAATAAACTTTTAAAAGGTTTCTTATATCTTATACTATAATATACATGTTTTTCTGGATGTGAAGCAGTGGATTACAAGAAAGAAGGCAAGGAGATACTAGAAGGTATAGTTATTGCTGTTGTGCTTTACCTAGTCATTAGCTTGACATTATCCTACGCTTTAAAAGTTGAAAATCCCGTGGCCGTTGTAATTTCTGGAAGTATGGAGCCCGTCTATTACAGAGGAGACATTATTGTGATAAAAGGAACTGAACCAAGCAATCTACAGGTCGGCGACATTGTTGTATATAAGAGACCGTACCAGGATATTCCTATTGTGCACAGAGCGATAAACATAATAGAGGAGGATGGGATTCTGTATTTTGTAACTAAGGGTGACAACAATCCTTTTGAGGACTCTTACTTTGAAAATGGTAAAAAACTTCCAGGTGTACCAGATTATGCTATTCTGGGAAAAAGTGTCATGAAGATACCAAAACTTGGTTATGTGACAATTTTCTTTAAGCGCCTTATTGGAGTTAGGATATGAGAAGGTCCCCTTCACTGGCAGTCGACACAATAATTCTTTTAGATAATAAATTAGCCTTGATAAAAAGAGGGAGAGAACCTTTCAAAGACTGTTTTGCACTCCCTGGGGGTTTTGTTGAATATGGGGAGACTGTTGAAAATGCCGCAATAAGGGAAGCAAAAGAAGAGACAGGCCTTGACATCACAAATTTATCTCTTTTAGGAATTTATTCAAAGCCTGATAGAGACCCACGCGGGCATACGGTAAGTATCGTTTTCCTTGGCAAAGGAAACGGAACGCCAAAAGCCGGCGATGACGCCAAGGAGATATTCTTATTTGATATAGATCAAATACCAACTGATCTAGCCTTTGATCACAATAAAATAATTCAGGATTTCCTAAAAGATTCAAGGGGGAGTAAGTATTATCGATAATAACAACATCTCAGATATTTTAGTGGCCTTAAGAGAGGAGATTAAGAAGTTCAATGTACCGATTGTTTCTGAAGTTGCAGCCGACAGGGATCCTTACAAGGTGCTAATCTCATGCGTATTGAGTCTTAGAACTAAGGATGAAGTGACAAAAAAGGCTTCAATTAAACTCTTCAAGCATGCCGATACCCCTAAAAAAATGATTAATTTGGACGAAGCGGAGATCCAGAAGATAATATATCCAGTTGGATTCTATAAGACCAAGGCAAAAAGGATTATCGAGATGTCACAAAAGATATTGGATGAATATGGTGGGAAAGTTCCAGATACAATTGATGAACTTTTGAAACTTAAAGGCGTAGGCAGAAAAACTGCAAACATTGTCGTTACTCTTGGATATGCAAAACTTGGAGTTTGTGTCGATACCCATGTCCACAGGATATCAAACAGGTGGGGGTACGTCAAGACAAAAAATCCAATCCAAACTGAGTTTGCTTTGAGAGAAAAGCTTCCACAAGAGCACTGGATTGAGTATAATGATATCCTTGTAACATACGGCCAAAATGTCTGCGCGCCTATCAGCCCAAAGTGCAGTATCTGTCCAATAGAAGAATACTGCCCAAAAATAGGGGTAGGAAAACACAGATAAAGAATAAATAAGGTGGGCCCGCTGAGATTTGAACTCAGGACCTCCCGGTTATCAGCCGGACGCTATAACCAATCTAAGCCACGGGCCCATGTATATCACGCAAATATTAACAACGTATTTAAGATTTTCGTTCATATTTATAATTATGAAGCTTTTAATCACCGGAGTACCGGGTACCGGCAAGACTCTAATATCAAAAAAGCTCGCCGAAATGCTAAATTTAAATTATATTAATGTCGGCGAGTTTGCAAAAGATAACTTTGACTTCCCAATTGAAGATGATGAAATAGTAATCGATGAAAAAGAAGTAGAAAAAAAACTAAAGGAATTGGAAAATATAGTTATTGATTCCCACATACCTTTCAAAGCTGACAAAGCGTTAATTTTAAGGTGCAATCCGCCTATACTTCTGGAAAGACTCCGGCAGAGGAGATACTCTGAAGAGAAAATAAAAGACAATCTGCTTTCAGAGATTCTTGATTATGAAATTTATGCTGTAAAGGAGCTCTTTAGCGATGAAGATATCTATGAAGTGTTGAATGAAACTATTGATGAAACTATGAAAGAGATATTGGAAATAATCAAAGGAAAAGGAAATTCGCTCAAAAATGGAAATCATTTTAATTTTCTTACTGAAGAAAATATTATTTTGATAAATAAATAGGATATTTTTATTATATATTTGAAATCATAAGTTTTATAAGTTATAAAGGCGTAGAAGTATAGGGGGGGTATAGTTATGGACCTCGTTATTAAGAATGGAACGATAGTTACTGCAACAGATATGTATGAAGCAGATATAGGCATTGAAGGCGAAAAGATTGTCGCCATTGGCAAGGGGCTTTCAGGCTCCAAGGAAATTGATGCAAACGGGATGATGATATTTCCAGGGTTTATAGATGTGCATACACATATTGAAATGCCATTTATGGGCACATATTCTTCTGACACATGGGAAACAGGAACAAGGGCAGCGGCCTTTGGTGGAACAACCTGTGTTGTTGACTTTATTATCCAATCAAAAGGGGGAACCCTAAAAGCAGCTCTAGACGAATGGAATAAAAGAGCAACAGGCAACGCTTACATCGATTATGGATTTCATATGGCCATGACCGATATAAATGACGACACGCTGAAAGAAATGGAAACAATGATATTAGAAGAGGGCATACCAAGTTTCAAACTATTCTTTGCTTACAAAGGGGCGCTCATGGTAGATGATGATGGATTCTACAAGGCTCTTGAAAAAGCAGGCGAGTTTGGTGGACTTGTAATGCTTCACGCCGAAAATGGCCATATAATTGACCTCTATACAAAGAGATTATTGGCTGAAAAAAAGACAGAGCCAATGTATCATGCAGTCTCAAGACCATCTATTCTTGAAGGCGAAGCTTGCCAGAGAGCAATTGCACTTGCCGATTTGGCAGAGGCGCCTCTTTACATAGTACACAACTCATGTCTAGAAGCAGTAGAAGCAATTCATGAAGGGAGGGAAAGAGGACTTCCAATTTATGGAGAGACATGCCCACAGTACCTAACTCTTGATGAAGAAAGATATACTGAACCTGACTTTAACGGCGCGAAGTATGTAATGTCGCCACCTTTGAGATCAGAGTTTGACCAGGACGCACTGTGGTTTGCAATTGAGAGGGGGGACCTTCAAGTGATATCAACAGACCACTGCCCGTTCTTCTTCAAAGGCCAGAAGGAGGCAGGAAAGGATAACTTTGCAAAGATACCAAACGGTGCGCCAGGAGTTGAAACAAGAATGGCAGTAATGTACACTGCCGGAGTTCTTGAAGACTGGATTACACTAAATAAATTTGTCGAGCTCAACTCAACAAATCCTGCAAAAATGTTTGGATTATTCCCTCAAAAGGGAACAATAGCAGTCGGTTCAGATGCAGATATAGTTGTCTTTGACCCGGAAAAAGAAGTCACACTCTCTGTGAAGAATCTCCACCAGAATACAGACTACACTCCTTGGGAGGGTATGGTGGTAAAGGGCTACCCTGTGACCGTACTCTCAAGAGGAAAACTGGTCGTAGAAGATGGAAAACTTGCAGGCGAAAAAGGATGGGGCAAATTCATAAAGAGGGACAGATTCTATCCCTTATAAAATAATTAATTTTTATTTTATTTTTAAAATACCGATTTTTCATTGGATATTAGACTAAATAATTAAATGTTATTAAACTATTCTCTGCATATTCCAAGTTATAATCGAAAGTTATATAAATCTCTAAACAAATAAAGTAACTGTACCTATTAAAAAATAGGAGGCCTTTTATGGAAGATTTAGCGCAGATGGAAAAAGAATATGTCATGAGATCTTGGTCATGCCAAGCTGATGTCAAAGTTAACATGATAGAGAAGGCTGATGGAATCTACTTCTGGGATAAATCAGGCAAGAAATATTCAGACTTCTCTTCCCAGCTTTTGAGCACAAGCTGCGGTCACAATGTGAAAGAAATAAATGATGGGATTATAGAGCAGCTTAACAAGTATGCTTATATCGGTCCTGGACTTGGGAGTGATGCAAGAGCAAAACTTGGAAAGATGGTAGCTGACATAGCAGGTTCAAACTTTAAGAAAACATTCTTTTCTTCAAGTGGTACCGAAGCAAATGAAGCTGCAGTCAAAGCTGCAAAATGGTCCACTGGGAAATATAAGGTAATATCACGTTACCAGTCCTACCATGGGGCAACAGGCATAGCCATGATGCTTACAGGAGACCCAAGGAGATATCCAAACGAGCCAGGTTACCCAGGTGTATTGCACGGGCCTGACTGCTACTGTTACAGATGCCCATTCAAGATGGAATACCCAAGTTGCGATATAATGTGTGCCAGATATATTGGCGATATGATAAGATATGAGGCAAAGGAAACAGTTGCCGCTATAATAGCAGAGCCTATTGTAGGTTCAAACGGTATTATCCCACCTGTTAAAGAGTACTTCCCCATGCTGAGGGAGATTTGTGATGAATACAATGTCGTATTGATTGCTGATGAAGTCATGACCGGATTTGGTAGGACAGGAAAATGGTTTGCAGTAGAGCACTACAAGTTCCAGCCCGATATAATCACATCCGCCAAGAACTTATCTGCAACTTACGTTCCACTAGGGGGTACAACATACTCAAAGAAGATTTCTGATTACTTTGAAGACCACTGGTTTGTCGAGGGCCACACATATGCAGGCCACCCACTCGCATGCGCCGCCGGAGTTGCAACAATAAACTACATGAAGAAAAACAAGTTAGTTGAAAATGCCGCAAAGATGGAAAAAGTAATGGAAAAGAGATTGAACGAGATAAAAGCAGACCACAAGTCAGTAGGTGACATCAGAGGTAAGGGACTATTCTGGGGAATTGAATTAATCAAAAACACAAAGACAAAGGAGCAGGCAGGAACAAGGGAAGAAAAGTTCATGAGAGGTCATGCTTCAATACCTGCCAAAGTTGCCGGGGAGTGCATGAAGAACGGGGTATTCTTCTTACAGATGGTTTCAACACTACTATTTGCACCTCCACTTTCAATCAATGAGAAGCAGATAAACGAAGCGCTTGATGTGGTTGACAAAGCCCTTGAGGTCTCTGACAAGGAAGTAGTCAAATAAAATAATTTTATTTTTTATCTTATTTTTTTATAAAGCCAAATTTTATATAGGCCCTTTATAGAGTAACTAACATGGAAAAATATGCCCTTCTCATCATTAATATGATTAATGAGTTCGTCTATGGGAATAAAAAAAAATGTGAAAATCCCACAGAGATAATAGGGCCAATTAGGGAGGTCTCCTCTCTTTTTAGAGAAAATGGATTCCCCGTGATCTACATATGCGACATTGAAACTAAAAATGATCGCGGAGAGAGAATCATAGAGGATCTTATCCCAAAAGAAGGGGATTTTATCATAAAGAAAAGGAAGTATAGTGGTTTTTTCAGAACAGAGCTTGATGAGATCTTAGAGAAGAAAGGCATAAAGAATTTAGTGTTCTCGGGTCTTCAAACATCACTTTCTGTAAGGCATACAGTAGCAGACGCTTATTATAGAGATTACAAGTGCATCATGCTGACAAACGCATGTTGCGATGTTAAAAAGGATCTGCACTTAAAGTCTATTTTGTATATAAGGGATTTCTACGGCGCAAACGCCGTATCCACTATGAATTTTCCACGTCTTTATTTGTCGGAGGAGGGAATTTAATGGATGTAGGAGTTATTGGAAAACCAAATGTAGGAAAATCAACTTTTTTTAATGCAGTCACACTCGGGGGGGCAGAAATTGCAAATTATCCTTTCACAACAATTGACTCAAACATAGGGGCGACTTATGTTACCTATAAATGCCCATGTAAGGAGCTTGATATTAAGTGCTCACCTCAAAATTCAAAGTGTATTGATGGAACAAGGCTTGTGCCCTTAAAAATAATTGATGTTGCAGGTCTTGTAAAAGGTGCGCACACTGGAAGGGGGCTTGGGAACAAATTCTTAAATGATCTTTCAAGGGCTGAAACCTTGATTCATATAGTTGATGCTTCGGGCTCAACAGACATCGAAGGAAATCCAGTCCCTATAGGGACACACAATCCAATAGAAGATATAGAATTCTTGGAAGAAGAGATAAACTTATGGTTTTTTGGGATTCTAAATGAAAACTGGTTTAGATTTGCAAGAAAGGTATGCTCGGGGCATCATGATTTCTGTAAGATAGTGGCTGAGCAGTTTACCGGGATAGGTATAACTGAGGGCAATGTTATTATGTCAATGAGAGAAACAGGCCTTGATCCAGAAAAATGCATACACTGGAAGGATGAAGAGCTATTGATCTTTGCAAAATCTCTAAGAAAGATATCAAAGCCAATTACGATAGTTTTAAACAAGACAGATATAGCGCCACCTGAGAACATCAAAGCCTTGAAGGAAAAGTTTGGGGAGGTCTTTACAATAAGTGCCGAGGCGGAGCTTGTCTTAAGAAAAGCATCGAGTGCTGGATTAGTCAAATATGTGCCTTCTGAGTCTTCTTTTGAAATAACTGGGAATCTAAATGACAAGCAGATAACTGCCCTAAACAGAATCAAAAGCTTCATGGAAAAAAATGATGGTACAGGCGTCCAGAAGACCATAAATCAGGTGGTCTTCAACATATTGGATAAAATAGTGGTCTATCCCGTGGAAGATGAGACCCATATGAAGGATGGGAAAGGCAATGTTTTGCCAGACGCTTTCCTTATGGACAAGGGCTCAACGCCAAGAGACCTCGCCTTTAGGGTTCATACAGACATAGGGAAGAACTTCCTTTATGCTGTAAATGCAAGAACAAAAAGAAGGATAAAAGACGACTACGAGCTTCAAAACGGAGACATAATAAAGATAGTTTCAGCGGCAAGATAATCATACAAGTTCATCTAGAGGCACATCGATAAACTTGTTTAATTTTGGGAGCATATGCCTTGTAGTCTTGGGAGGGAAAAGATCTCCTCTCCTTGCAGTCTTCACAACTTCATCCTTAGTTACCCTTTTTGGAACAAGAATTGCGCCAGCTTTTTCAGAGTAGAGTAGCCAGTAAGCCTTCTTTAGAGTTTTTTCATATCTAACGGCCATACCGTTTTTCTCTAAAATCTCTACTATCTTCCCGACATCTCCGTATATTACAGGAAACCACTGGCCTAGCTTAATCTCCGGGTCGTTATAGTCCACAAGGAGGCACGGTACTTTTTTACACCCAAGTCTTTTTGCGGCTTCGAATCTGTGGTGGCCATCGAGGATTGTCATCGTATTTGCATCTACAATGATGGCGACAGAGAACTTTTTTTCTCTCTCCATCTTAATCAGTAATCTGTTTAGAACGCTAGGAACTATACGCTCATGCGTATTAAGTTTTTCAATCTCGATGAACTCTATCTCCATAAAAAGATAATAGGATTAAAATCTTATATGTTTTTGTATGCGAAAAGAGACTGTCCGAAGGAAACGCCGCCATCACCACACGGGATGAGTTTATGTTCTACATACTTTAGGCCGCTTGATTCAACCCTCTTTTTTATCGCATCTGAGAATATCTTGTTATAGGCGACTCCTCCAGAAAATGCCACGGGAAGGTGGTCCTTTTTGGCCTCTTCAATTGCGATATCAGAAAAGGCATTGGCAAGAGAGACATGGACTGTCTTTGCAAGATCTTCCCTTCTTTCTCTGTTCCTTAAATCAAATATTTTTTTTGCAAACTCTTCTACCTGTATTATGTTCCCTTCAATTTCAATTGGTATGTTGAGGTCCTTTCGCTTCCATGCGAGAGACTCTAACTTCATTGCAGGCTCACCTTCGTATGTCCTCTCGTTACATGAAAAAAGCATAACTGAAAACATGTCAAGTAGCCTACCACAAGAAGTTGAAAAAATCTTTTCATCTTTTGTGAGTTTTTTCAATGCGTCGATACCCTGTAATCCATATTTATAGGAGGCTGCATACTCGGAAAGGTCTTCGTCTTTTAGAAGTGATACAAGCACCCTCACTGGTTCTTTTGCAGCCCTGTCTCCGCCTAAAAGCTGGTATTCCTTCAAATGGCCGATCCTTTCCTCTTCATTTTCTCTAACATAGAATAGTTCCCCGCCCCATGATTTTCCATCAAGGCCGTAGCCTGTTCCGTCACACACTATTGCAACACCTTCTTCCAATTTATTCTCAGTAAAAACTGCCCTTGCGTGCGAGATGTGGTGCTGTATCTTTATGAGCGGTATCCCAGTTTCCTTAGAGTATCTTTCGGCGAGTTTGGTCGTCTCGTACTGCGGGTGAAGATCACATACCAAAAGTTCAACTTCTTCCATCTTCATGTTAAGAAGCGTCATGAGTTTATCTATCGCATCCTCAAAAAACAGGAGTGTATCGTAATGTGTGGTATTTCCTATGTGTTGCGAGATAAATGCCTTCTTTTCCTTTGTAAGCGTAAAGGCATTGTTCAGTTCTGCACCGAAGGCCAATATCTTTTCGCTGTGAGGTATTTGAATCCCCTGTGGCACAAATCCTCTCGATCTCCTAATAAACTTACCATCACGAATAACAGAGTCATCGCATCTGTTATATATCTTTAAGTTATGGCAAAGAAAGTAATCAACATCAAGCGAGCCAAAAGCAGAGCTGTTCTCAGTTATCATGGGGTCTCCAGGCATATTGGCAGAGGTCATGACAAAAAAATCAAGTGAGGTGTAATTAAACAGTAAAAAGTGAAGGGGCGAGTAAGGGAGCATTATGCCAACGTTATGCAAACCCGGTGCAGCTTTTTCAAATGGCTCTAGACTCTTTTTTTCTAGCACCACTATGGGCCGCTCATGTGACGATATGATTTTCTTCTCCGCATCGCTCATAAAGCAGACTTTTTCTATAGCCTCTACG
>ERZ795032.180-NODE-180-length-89532-cov-16.851057_pt1 | contig 89532 bp, 88 predicted proteins | sample MGYA00375124_ERZ795032 | MGnify/ENA primary metagenome ERZ795032 (study PRJEB30167, sample SAMN05720154) | activated sludge metagenome | isolation source: Anaerobic digester | place: China | collected 2015-12-16 ... | reverse complement strand
AGTGTTCGGAAGCGTTCCTGCTTCTTTACCCCAGCAACCCTCGCCTGGTTGATCTATTTCTGGAAAGTGATGTATCACTGCTGTGATCGCCGTTTGCATAGCATGATTCCCTTCCTCATGGATAAACGAGTTCAGTTTGAACCCTTGCATGAGGAAGAATGGAAAGCGCTGAAGCTTCCTCCCTGGACCCAGGAAATCGAAAGCCAGCTTCGAAGCATGAGTGCTTCCAGCATCTATCGTTATCTTCGCAAAGAACGTCAGAAGTCTCGCTTCAAGGGAATATCCCATACCCGTCCGGGTTCCCTGCTCAAGCAAAACATTGAAGTCAAAACCTTTGCCATGTGGGATAAAGGTCTTCCTGGAAACACACAAATGGATCTGGTGGGACATGAAGGAGGAGATGCTCGAGGTTGTTTTGCCTTCAGCCTGAACATCACCGATGTGGCCACCCAATGGACGGAAACCGTAGCGATCCCCACCAAAGCACAAAGCTTTGTATTTGCTGCCTTGCAACAGGGAAGAGCACGCTTTCCTTTTCCTTTATTAGGCCTTCATTCGGATAATGGTTCTGAATTTATAAATGCTCACTTGTTTAACTATTGCACGCAGGAACAGCTTCAGTTCACAAGGAACAGAAAAAGCTTTAAGAATGATTCCTGCTACATTGAACAGAAGAATTGGTCCCTGGTGCGTTCCTATGTGGGCTATGCAAGGTATGATACCCTGGAAGAGGTCATGTGCATGAATGCCTTGTATGAAGTCTTGCGTCTGTACACTAATTACTTCCTTCCCGTGATGCAACTGCAGGAAAAGCTACGGATAGGAGCCAAAGTGATGAAACGCTGGGATCTACCCCGAACACCCTACCAGCGAGTCTTGGAAAGCCCCCAGGTTTCAGCAGAAAACAAGCAAGCTTGCCAAGCTATATATGAAACCTTGGACCCTTTTACTTTACATCAGGAGGTGCAGCGACTCAAGAACAAGCTTAACGAGCTTCGAAGAAAGAAAGAACTTGACCGAATTCAAGCAGAGGATAAACTATTAAAAAAGGGTTCAACTGGAAATGTTTTAGCTGAATCATCGAAGACCGTTCGAATAGGTTTTTAAATGAAGCAACACGGTTTAAATTAAGATTGAGCCAACCAGGCATCCAAAAAAGAATAAAGGGTAGAAAAATAAGCATCATCAATGCCCAGGTGGTGCAAAACAATTTCATGCTTTCGATTGATCAAAAAAATATTTGGAATCCCAGAGACTTTGTATAGATCATAAATTTTGCTGTCTTTATCAATTAAAATAGGATAATCAATCCCGTAGCGTTTTATGACTTCCCCTCTGCGACCTTGCGGATCAGTTGTGCTGGTATCAACTCCAACAAGCAAAACACCCTGATCTTTGTATGTCTTGTTAAAGGCTATTAAATTAGGTACTTCAGCTAAACAGAAGGGACAAAAGGTAGAATAGAAATTAATAGCCACTAATTTTACTTGAGGATCTTCAAATGCTTTGGAAAGTTGAAAATCTATACCATTTGTATCTTTCAGCGTAAAATCGGGAGCATTCATCAAGATATCCAGGCGCTTGGCTGTAAAAGAAATATCAGAAGCTTCCGCGATAAGCTCTGATGGAGTGTGAAAGAAGGTCGCAAGACTTGCATCATCGATGAGGATTCGACGATTGCGAATTTCAAAATAACTCTCAGTCTGGGCCTGGTTTCCAATAAGGACACTGCCATTTTTCAAAGAAATACTTAGCTTGCTTTGATCTTTGCTGATAGATGCAAGCTGGAGTTGTTCATCCCAATCCACTTGATATCGAAGCAATTCAGCATACTGGCGCAAAGGTATCAGAAACGATTTTTGCGCTTCATTCCATTGAGGAGCAACATCCATACTTAGAGGCTGCCCACCTACTCTGAAATAGTACTTTCCAACAGTAAACACGATACGTTCAGTAATATCAAGGGGGGAACCGCTAATCGCTCCACTCTTGAGAGGAAAAATCAAAGATATCAACAACAATACAACTAATAATAAAGTGTTTTTTTTCATTTTTCGTTATTCTCCTTGATAACTGAATCCTTGTGATTGATTAGAGTGCGTTTCATGTAGTGGGAATAAGAAGGAGAATCACAAAGATCACAGCCAAAACAGTTAATTTTACCAAATTTCATACGATATAACCCCAGTGCTAAAGCCAAAGCAAGAATGATCGGAAATCCTTTAAGAATGTTGATATAATCGGTCTTGGTTTGACTAAAAAAGAATGCCAGAATAACCAAACCTGCAAAAGCACTTATAGAAGCGATAATGCTGATCCATATAGGATGCATAAACTTTCGAGAACTGAGCACAATCCATACAAAAATAAGACTCACAGGAACTGATGCGGCATTAACAAAACAGGGAATAACCAAAGCATAAATGAAACTGGAAATGAGCGAAACATATACGAGTTGTCTGCGATTCAAATGGAACTGACCGCTAATATAGCTCAAAAAAATCATGGGTCGGATAAGACAGCCCATCAAGGGAAGAAAGGAATCAATTAGAGGAGCGGTTAGAAAATAAAAAACAAAGCCAATAGCACTAAACAAAGCTATCTGGACTAATTCTTTGGTGCTCATAAGAAGCTATTGAGCTCTCCATCCCAAGATTTTACAGGGCTAATGAGACGAAAAAGTCTGTGGAAATTAAGTCTTCTAAGTGTTTCAACGGCAATCTTGGTTTGGAAGTAGGAATCGCCCACTATCACAATCTCACTCCAACGGTTGGTGGGAAAAACCCAATCCACCATCTCCAGTAAAGGTAAGTTAACTGCATCGGGTATATGCGCCTGAGTGTAGGTTTCAACGTCTCTAACATCGATGATCATTAGATCTTTGTTGCCATTCATCTTTTCTTTTAACTGCTCTTGAGTGATATCAATGGGGTAGGGAAGAATAACTTCTTCAAGATCAGCGCAAACGTCCTCATCAGAACAGCTTGAGCAGTCTGCCACCCAACCCTGCATGGAATTAAAATAGTGGACAAAGCGGTTGCTGAAAGGCTTTTCGCTAAACCAACCTGTTAAATTGATGCGCCAGGTTTTAAAACGTTGGGAAAAAATCTTGGGATTATACTCAGGATGAAGGGGTGTACCTGCAATTTCCTGCATCATAATTTCTTTGGCTTGGTCTGGATGCATCTGGGCTTCCATCCAGGATAATTGGGGTCGGGATTGCATGAAAAGGAAGGCGACAACTGAAAGAAAAACGGCGACTACCAAAATATCAGACCATCTTAATAAATGCTTCATCGAAGTTAAGTCGATTTTTGCTAATTTCATTATTTCACCTTATAAAAAAAACTCTTCTGCCGAAAAAAATAACCAGGCTTTCGGCAGAAGAGTTCCAAAATCTATTGCTTTATTCTACTTATTTGGGGTAAATAACTGTAACTGCCCCTGATGCAAATTTAAGGTCTTTTGGATTCCAGGAAACATGAGCTCCAAGACCTTCAGCTACGAAACGTACTGGAACAAAGGTGCGACCTCTACGAATGGTAGGAGCCACGCCATCAGGCATGGGATAAGGCTTGCCATCAATACGACCACTTGGGTTGTCGATCCAGACTTCGACCTTTTTGTTGCCGAGAGTGATGGTGACTTTGCGCTCTTTGTCGTTCCACTCAACTTTTGCGCCTAATCCTTCGGAGATAGCGCGTAAAGGAACCATAGTGCGTCCACTTTCAATATAGGGAGGAGCATCAATGGCTTTGGCTACGTCGTTGATCGTCATGATGAATTTGCCAATATAGACACGGACAATTTTGCGGGTGGTATTGGGAGGGTTGATAAGGTTGTTAATGGTTAAAAGCTGTTTGCCATTTTGGTCAAATTTGTATGCACGGTTTTGCTCGGGATCGGTCACCCAGAGATTGCCATCCACATCAAGGGTTTGAGAAGAAGGTCGGGTTAAAGCAGCCAGAGAGATGGAACGCACAAACTTACCAGCACGATCAAAAACAGAGGTGCGTTTGTTACCACGTTCCAAGACATACATTTTGTCGCCCTGGGAATCATGGAAATCAAAATCAACGTCAATAGGATCTTTGAACTGACCATTTCCGCTACCAGCAGAACCTATGTTTTTTACAAACTGGCCCGTAAGGCTGAATACGACGATACGATTGTTGCCAGTGTCGGCTACGTAGAGTTCATGTTTTTTGTCGTGTACGCGATACACCATAGCTTCTGGAAACATCAACTGACCATCACCAGAACCCTTACTTCCAAAATCTCTTAGCCAGACACCATCACGAGGATCTTTGGTGCCCCCGGGAGGAGGAGCCCAGTGATTGATCTTACAGCCTTTTTTGTCTAGCAAGGCTTGAGATTTGACTTCGTCAATTTCTGTCATGGCAACGCCCCACATTTCCTCGGTTTTGCCAGGACCAGTGCCAGGATTACCATTTTTGTGATGGGTGTGCCCATCAAGTTCGTAAATATAAGAGTGGCCGGTATCAGGATCAGCAACACCCAAGACGTCAGTGAGACGACAGGTGACAATATCCACAGGTCGTTTGAGGGTCCATTTTTCACCCGTCACGTGGGTGGAAACGGTGGGAACCACTACTCCAAGGTATATTCCATCGTTGGAATATTTGAGAATACGACCCTGAACAGGGTCAGTGACAAGGACGTAATACCCGAATGAGTTGGTATAAATACCAATCTTTTCAGGACCTGCCGCACGAATGCTATCTGAGGGCCGAACCAGGCAAATCCCGAGAATGAGCGTAAGAGCCAAAATACCAGCCCAAAGGCGTGATTGCTTTATCATCATCATTCAAACTCCTTTCTATTGAACGTTTTTGCCTACCATACGAAGAGTGGCAGCTTCTTTCATAACTTTTTTGTTGTCACGTTCGTTATTGTGGAAAATTGCAGCAGCGAAGAGAATGTCTGACCAACCGTTTTCAGCAACTTCAAACTTGTGCAAATCACGATTGGAGGGGTTGCGAGGTCGAGATACTTCAAGAGTATATTGACCGAAATCAAACAAACCAAAGGCTTTGATAAGAGCGGCGTCTCCACTGGCTTCTACATCTTTGAGTATCCATAAAGGAGCGGTGTCGCCATTGATTTGATCAGCAGGGGCAATTTCGTCTTTGGCGCGATTGTGGTAAAAGCCATATTCGCCATCCACATGAGCCCAGGTAGTTTTGTTGTCAAATCCAGGATCGTCTACGGTAACGCCACTTTCAAGAGCTACCCAGAGATAGGGAGCCATAATACCTTTGGCGTTGGTAACGCCAGGGCTCCAATTCCAGAATTCTTGCATGTCCTGGGGATTGTCGGTGCCCATATAACGGCGATTGCGATCGGTAGGTTGGTCGTGACAAAGGGGGGTACAAGCTTCGGTGCTGAAATTGGGAACCTTGGAAACATCCCAACAAATAGAGAAACCGTCAGATTCAAACTTCCAATTCCAGGTGCCTTCAGCAGTTTTGAACCATTCACCCAGGGTGCTGACAGGTCCTTCGTCAAGATCAATCCATTTGTAGAGGAAATAGATATTTTCTGCGTCATAAAAGCTCTTCATTTCGAAAGAAACACCAGATTCAAGGTTGACAGTGACAGGTTCTATGCCAGCCCAAACCTCGTCGGTATCAACTCCGTCCAGATTGACGGTAGCTTCTTGGTAACGCGATTCAACAATGGTAGTGGTTTGATCTTTTGGTTTTTCAGAAGTTTTGGGGTCTTTGCTTCCTCCGCCACCACAGCCAGCAAGCACTGAAAACACCATCACAGCTACGAGAGCCATGCTTCCTTGGCGTATCCACTTTGTACTCATCATTAAATTTAAATGCCTCCTTTAAATATTAGCTATAAATTTCAAACTATCAGGACTCTTCAACAAGCCAGATTCGATTTTCAACTTTGCGGTCAATAGCTCGACCATTGGAAGTTTCATTTTGGATATAATGGAAGATCTCCTGGCGCAAGGAACGATCGAAATATTTGATGACAGTGCCTTTTCCGAGCCAGTAATATCCGTCCATTCCGCGTCTCATGGATTCTGAAATAACAATTTTGTAGTTTTTGCTTTCATCAAAAGCTTCATCGCTGTCCATAATGGAGATACCGACAATTCGATCGTAAAGGAAACGATAGTTGTTGTATTCGAATTTTATGCCTGAAATCTGGATCATTCCATGGCTAAAGGTAGCTCCGTGTTCGAGAGCCATTCGAATATCACTACCTTTGATATCCATTAAGACCAGATCTTCATCCTTGGGGATAGCATCATAAATATGTCGAGCTTTGATATCTCCTTTGGGAATATGGTTGCGAATCAGGCTGGGAAGAATAAAGGCAAAATCGGCTTCTTCGGTAGTGGAACGCATGATATCGGAGATAAGGTTGCCCAGAGGAGACTCGCCACCGCTAGTGGTGGTAAGGCCATTATTGCTTTTTCCTACCACTTGATCCAAGTCGTTTTGGAATTGTTTTTCGTTGCTTTTGTAGAGATCAACGATCTTTGAGGAGGGATCAAGTTCGTCTGCGTAAGCAAAGGAGTTTGCGGATTCAATCTTTTCAATTTTTTTGGAGACTGCATCAATTATAAACTTGGCATTGCCAATGGAATTGCCATAACTACCCGGAGCAAACACTTTCATGCCCTTATAGTCTATGTTGAAGCCGTAAAGCTGGTTGAGAGCAATAACAAGGGAGGGTTTGGGGTTTAGGCCGTCGAGGAAAGTTTTGAGATTGGCGGATACTTCGCCCATCATATTAACATTTCCTTCCATACCAGTCATGAGAACTTGAATATGGGCACCTTCTTGAATCATCTTTTTGACAGCTTCGTTGGATTTTTGGATAGTATCATGGATTTCGATGGCAGAAGCTACATCGGGGTGCAAGAATGGTTTTTCTATTCCAAAACCCGAAACTGCGGTAACACCAACTTTGATATCACCAAAGTTTTTATAGAAATGGGAATCAAAGGGGCTGAGATCGGCAATCAGTAAAGGGATGCCAACTTTCTGTCCAACATTACGCAATGCGTCAAGACCATAAAAGAAATCTTCGTCAGAAGAACCCAGGGCATCGTAACCTATTTCTTTGTAGAATTCACCAATCACAGCTCCTTTGGTGAGATAGGATACGGAGGTTCCCATGAGGTAATTTCCTGCATCAAGAGCGATAAGGTTGGGGTAAGTGGAAGAGAGTTTCTTCATGTGGGAATCGATCATAGTAAGACCGCCAATGGGTCGATCTTCGTAGGGATCTTTGTAGGAGGGGTTGATGGTGCTGGCGATGTTTCCCGTGGCAGCGATCACGATGGTGGGATAATGGGCTCGGAAGACGATGGTAGCAGTTTCAGCGCGAGTGATGGAACCCTTGGGGCGTATGGTGCCATCGGGGTATCCCTTGATCAGCCCTTCTTTGGCAGCAAAAGCGAGGTAGGGAAGAGCAAGATCAGAGATGCTTGCACTATCTTTGTTGGCATCTTTGAAAGCTTTTAGATCTTCTGGGCTGATTTCTGGGGCTTTGGGATTGTTGCGAAGAGCTACGACGAGTTGAATCATGGCTTCTTCACGAGTGATAGCCTTGTTTGGAAAGAAGAAATTGCTATCAGCAAAAGGCAACATACCTTTGGCTTTGGCAGCTTCAACGATACCATAAAACCAATCTTTGGCTAATACATCGGTATAAGAAGGTGTGGCAGGTTTGACTTCGGTGATGCCGTAGGCTTTGGTGGCAATCGTGGTATATTCGGCTCTGCTGATGGTACGATTGGGCAAGAAACGCCCATCGGTGTAACCTGATATGACTTTCTTGTTTTGGAGGAAGGATACAGCTTCGTTCGCCCAGTGATCTAAGTAGTCGGGAACCATAAACCACTGACCAGCAGTAGCGGGGGCAATTTCTTTTTTGTCTTGGAACAGGATAACCAATTCATCACGGAGAGTTTTTCGGGTATTTAGCTGAATGGGAGTATTAGCGAGTGCTTTTGGTCGGTTAGTGCTTTTTAAAAGTGAGGACAGCAAACCAACGGTGTATTTGTCGTTTGCACCTACTGCTTTTCCTGCATGCTTCAGGTCTTTGATACGGGATCCTTTGGCTTGTTTGAGATCCATGGAATAGCTAAGACCAGAAGTATTGATCGCATAATGGGTTTGGCCTGCGACCAGGTAGTCAGCGGTATCTTCGAGAAGATTTTTAATTTTGGCACCAGTGAGAGAAACTGAATAGATGGTATCGTCCATGGCGAAAGCACTTTGAATATCGCCGACAGTGAGAGGACCTTTGTTGAGGTTTTGAAGAATATCGCCAGGTTTGAGGATGGCTATTGGGGCTTTTGCAGTTTGTTGGATAGTTTGAAGGGCGAGGTTGGAAAGACTGGTAGGTCCATAGATAGAGCCAGAAGCAGTGAATGTTTCTTTGGCAAAACCTGCCACAGCACCATAATCTTTTTCGACAGCTTTTTTGTATTCTTGAAGAAGTGCGCTTGCTTTGGGATCTTCGGGGATGGCACGCCCTACTTTGACAACTTTTCCCGTAATCAAACGAGCGCCATTCTCTTTTTTCATGACTTCGTAAGGTTTTACAGGACATTTACATTTTTCAAGCATCAATTCAACGCGAGACACTCCAAGGCCAAAACGACCAGGAGAAGTAACCAAAACGTCGTGGGCTTTAAATTCTTCGCTATCTTCGAAGAGAAGTTGTTCGCCTGAAATTACTTCGTCGGAACCTACCACAGCAATATCAATACGAGATCTCTCAAGGATCTTGTAGAGAAGGCTATCTTTACGTTTGACAGGATCGAGCTCCCATTGCATGTCTGTGGTGAGAATAAGAAAATCTGCTCTATCGATAACTTTGAGGACATCACCCAGTCGAATGACTTCTTCGGCGGGATCATAAAACTCAATACCCTGGATGTTTTCTTTGGGGATAGAACTAATTTTTTCGGGATCAGGGAGAGAGATAATAGCAATTTTTAATACGTGGGCAGAATTGGGTACATCGTAAACCAACATTCGGTGGTCTGCAGCGTATAGGTTGGATCCAGCATAAGCATTGGAACTCACCCAGGTGAAATTGCTTTCACGTTTTCTGGCATCACGAAATTGAGGGGTAGTGGAAAAATCAATCGAAGTATAGCCTGCAGAATCATACTTCATTTGATTCATAAGCGCAACAGTGGGATGGGGCTTTCCTGCAAGGGGTCTTCGAGCAAAATAATTGCTGATGCCGGTGCCGCTAAGAGTATTGCCTACATCGATAAGCATAGAATAACCCTCTCGGGCAGTGGTTTCTGTTCTTATTTGTTCGACAACGCTAGCAACTTTGCTTAAGCCACCCTCCCCTTTAAGGGCGCCACTGGAAAAGGGTTCCAGTTGACCCCTTACGTTTGCTGTAGCTAGGACAACAAACGGGAAGATGTCTAAGGCAGAAGTCTTGGCGGGAAAGACCGAAAGGGCGCTTAGGATAAGAGCAAGCGAAAGCGCAGTTGACAAAACCTTCTTTATCATTCATGCCTCCATATGGATTGTTTAGCTATATTTTAAAATGAAACGCATCTTCTTTCAAGCTCAAGTATTCATTTACTCCATATTACTGCGTTTTATTTTCAGTAATTTCAGGTACAATTAATGAAAAAATGAAGGGTGATGTAATGAATATAACCTTAAGCGAACCATTAGGATGGGCAATCATTATTTCTATCATAATTATAGCTGCAACCATTTTAGTCTGGTTGCTGATTACCATCATTCTTGGATCTATTTTACTCAAAAAAACCGCACAACTCACCACTCAAATCAACCAATTTACGCTCTCTCTTCAAAAAAACTCTGAAAAAATATCCAACCAGCTCTCCGACTCAGTAAAACTATTCAATCAATCAGTGGAGGAAAATCGAAATCCAAAGTTTGGAGCTTTTGTCAAGGGTGTTATGGGATTTGGCGTTGTTGCTGCTGAATTCTTTTCGATATATAAGCGCTTTAAAGGAGGAAAATAAACATGGCTCAGAAAAATGAAAAGTTCGGTGTAGGCTTGCTTTTTGGAGTTTTTCTTGGAGTAGTTGCGGGTCTTTTACTCGCTCCTCAGACCGGCGAAGAAACCCGAAAAAAGATATTAGATTCAGCCGAAGATTTTAAAGATCAAATGAGTAGGATCTCCGAGAAAATTAAAAACGAAACCAACGAATGGGTGGATAAAGGAAAACAATTTATCGACCAAAAACAAGATGAAGCCAAAGAATACGCCAGCAAATTCAAAGAACGCGCACAGGAATGGAAAGAAAAAATCGAGAATAAAGCGGAAAGCTTTAAAGATAACCTGGAAGAAAACTTATAGATCAATCTTCAAGTTCCGCAAGTCTGTCAGAAAAGAGGCTAAGAGATGAATTATAGAAAAGGGTTTTATGGTATTGCTTTTTTTGTTTTAGTAGTTTTTTTGACTTCACAATTTGGAGCCTGCAGCAAAAGCAAACCCAAACCCAACGAAAACAATTTGGATCTTCCTGTTTTTCAAGCAGGAGAAGCCGTTCTTATCCCCAAAACCATTGAGCTTATTCTTCAAAATATCAGCATCTCTCCCTTTATCCCCATTCCAGACCAGGAGTCTTCCTATCAAACACTTCCCCACGTCTATTTCAATCGCGACCATTTCAGTATTGTACGTTACGAAAAAGACGGAAACTCAGTTTTTACCAGCATCGAAAAAGAAAACAGCCCCAACTACGAAGTGGGGTACATCATCGAAAAAAATAGCAGTACCAAACATACCAACGCACCCTATGCTCTTGACCCCAAAGAAAGCAAGCTCTACCCCAAAGACTCACAGAATAGTTTTTTGATTGCTCGGTTTTCCCTCGTCAACCCAGGAAACAAACCTTTTGATCTCAACGATCTAGACTTAAAGCTGGAGATGGAAGATCAAAGTATTCTTCTTTTTGACAAGCTATTATCCGACACCATTCTGGTAAATCCACCAAATCTAGTGCTCAAACCCAAAGAATCCGCTATTGTTCAGGTTCTCGCTTTGGTCCCTTCCAATACAAAACACTGCTTTATCCTTGCATATGAAAGGAAAATCGAATGGAAGCAAGAATAAAATCAAGTTTTACCTGGCTTGTTTGTTGTTCCATACTCCTCTTTTCTTTTTCTTTTGTGGCTTGTATGAGCAAGGAAGATCCCAGTCATACCGCCATCAGAGAGTGGGTCAGAAAAGAATACGGACCCACTGCAAAACTTGAACTTACTGGAGAGCTTGAAGTCAGCCTCCCTCAAATCAAAACTTTTCGCGGTGGGATCACCCTCAATCAAGAAAGAAAAGAAGGTATCTTTTTTTACAACGAAGAAAACAACAGCGTGTACTTTACCGAGGGTCTCGGCATACCCAAAACTGAGGGAGAATAAGCATGTATGATTTGATCATAGCTGGAGCTGGTCCCGCTGGTATTGCTGCGGCTATTTACGCCAAACGCTACAACCTCGATGTTTTACTCATAGAAAAAGAGTACATTTTAGGTGGGAAGGTTTTGTATCCTCACTGGATTGAAAATTTTATCGGGATCCCGGAAGGCATTTCAGGTGCAAATCTTGCAGACAAACTCCAGGCTCATCTCGAGTTTTTTAAAATACCCACTAAAAATGCTCTGATATCATCCATAACAAATCAAGATCACGCTTTTACTGTAAGCTTGAAAGACCAAAGTGTATTGGAAGCCAAAGCCATCATCTTAGCGCAAGGCACCAAAGAAAAATCCCTGGGAATCCCTGGAGAATCAGAATACAGGGGCAGAGGGGTTTCATATTGCGCCACCTGTGATGCCCCCTTCTTTAAACACAAAACCCTTGCTGTCATTGGAGGAGGAAACTCAGCACTCGCAGAAACCATCTATTTAGCTGAGTTTGCTGCCAAACTCCATCTAGTGCACCGACGTCAGGAATTTAGAGGAGCAGAAATGCTTGCAGAGCAACTGCTTAAAAATCCCATCATCGAACCTCACCTGGGATATACAGCCCTTGAGATAAGAGGAGACGGTCAAAAAATCAGCTCTCTACTCATAGAAAACCTCAACACCAAAAAGGTGGAGGAGCTTTTTCTTGATGGACTTTTTATTTTTGCTGGATATGAGCCTGATACAAGTTTTTTATCCTTTCAAGTAGAATTGGACGAGGGTGGTTTTATCAAAACCGATGAAAACATGAAAACCAATATTCCTGGACTCTTTGCCGCAGGAGATATCAGATCGAAAAGCCTGCGCCAGATTATTACAGCCCTTTCCGATGGATCCATCGCTGCTCATTCTGCAAGAGAATACATCAAAGGCTAATACTATATAAATCAGAGGTAGCACATGCAAGAGAAAAAAACCATGCCCGAAGGACCCTATCAACCGAAAGAAACCGAACACAGAATTTCTTCTTATTGGTTGTCCAAGCAACTTTTTAAGGCACCCGACAATCCAGAAGGTCCTGTATTTTCAATGGTGATGCCCCCCCCGAATATTACCAGCTCACTTCATTTGGGGCATGCTCTCGATCTCACCTTGCCCGATATTATTGCTCGTTACAAACGTATTAAGGGTTTTTCGGTGTGTTGGTTTCCAGGCACCGACCAGGCTGGCATAGCTACACACAATGTGGTCGAACGTTCTCTTGAAAAAGAAGGTCTGAGTCGCGAAGATCTTGGCAGAGAAGCCTTCATAGAAAAAGTCTGGGAATGGAAAGAAAGCTGTGGTAATCGCATCATCGAACAGATTCATTTACTGGGAGCTTCAGCAGATTGGTCCCGACTCCGCTTCACCAAAGATCCTGCCTATGAAAAAGCCATAAGACATGCTTTTGTTCGTTATTACCAAGATGGCCTGATATACAAAGGTCATCGGATAGTGCAATATTGTCCACGATGCAAAACCGCTCTCTCAGATATCGAGGTAGATTTCGTAGAAGAAAACAGCTTTCTCTACTATATCAATTATCCCATCGAAAACTCAGAAGAAAGCATTACAGTTGCCACCACAAGACCTGAAACTATGTTGGGTGATAGTGCCGTAGCAGTTAATCCCGAAGATGAACGGTACCAGAAGTGGATAGGCAAAAAACTCCGCCTTCCACTCACCCAAAGAAGCATACCATTGATTGCAGACGACCACGTAGAAAAGGACTTCGGTACTGGAGCACTTAAAATCACTCCAGCGCACGATCCTGCAGATTATCTGATCGGTCAAAGACATCAGCTCCCTGAAATATCAGTCATCGATGAAGGTCGAACCATGAATGCTGAAGCAGGAATATACCAGGGCTTATCAATTGCCAAAGCCCGTGAAGCCATTCTAATCGACCTCGAGAAACAGGGACTTCTTATAAAAAAAGAACCCTACAACCACTCCGTAGGTCATTGTTCTCGCTGTCACAAAACGGTGGAGCCCGTCATTTCCGAGCAATGGTTCCTTAAAACACAGCATATCGCTCAAAATGCTCTTCAACGTGTTGAGGCTGGAGATACTCGTTTTATCCCTGATCGATGGCTGAAAGTATATCGAGACTGGATGGAAAATATCAATGATTGGTGCATTTCTCGTCAGATTTGGTGGGGAGTTCAAATCCCTGTCTGGTATTGCACCTGTGGAGAAATTTATGTAGCTGAAGAGGCTCCCTCGGACCCCTGCCCAAAATGTGCATCCAAACAATGGAAACAAGATGAAGATGTGCTTGATACCTGGTTTGGATCAGCGCTTTGGCCTTTTGCTGTGATGTCTTGGCCCCAGGAAAGCTCTGACCTGTCCAAATATTATCCAAGCTCCTTGCTGGTCACAGGTTTCGATATCATCTTTTTTTGGGTGGCTCGGATGTTGTTCGCGGGTCTATACTTTACTGGGCAAGTTCCTTTCAAGGATGTTTATTTTCATGGACTCATCCGAGACAATCAGGGAAGGAAGATGAGCAAATCTCTCAACAATGGTATCGATCCAGCAGAGCTTATTGAATCCTATGGTGCGGATGCCCTTCGTTTTACCCTCGCTTCTTTAAGCACAGTTCATGGCCAGGACATCTGCGTCGATCCAGTCAAAATCGCGTCAAGCCGAAATTTTATCAACAAAATATGGAACGCCTCACGCTTTGCCCTCGAAAAAATACAAGCGGAAGAAGTCAAAAACAATCCAAGCCAGGCTAATCATTGGGACCTCTGGATTCAAGACCAATGGAATCACCTTTTCGACAAACTCAACGACCATCTTGAACACTTCCGCTTCAATGAAGCATCTAATGCAATATATGCTTTTTTCTGGGATGATTTCTGTGATTGGTATATCGAAGTGTCCAAGTTTTCACTCAACTCAAAACTCTTGCACGATATCCTGCGTAAAACACTCATCCTGATGCATCCTATCATCCCCTTCATTACAGAAAGCTTATGGACTTATTTCGATGAATCAAATCAAAGTATTATGAAAGCTAAACTTCCTGAAAAGTTTGCACTATCAAATGAGAACACCACCCTCAGTCAACGGGATGTTGTCTTTATCCAGCAAGTAGTCAAGTCAATTCGCCAGTTAAAGAGCGAGTTCAATCTTGCTTCACCTGAAGGAATTGTTATTCATGCCAAATGCTCAGATCCCATCAAAACAAATCAAATCCTTGCTTTTTCCAAAGATATACAAGCTCTTGCCAAAGTGGAGCAGTTGGTCCCATACAAAAACTTACCTCAAAATGCTGTTTCAGCAGTAGTTTATTCTGATCTTGAAATCTGGATGCCTCTCCCTGGCTTGGTGGATATCCAAAAAGACATTGAACTAAAAGTTAAAAAAATGGAAAAACTACAAAAAGAGCTTGAAAAAATCGAACAAAAGATCAACAACCAAAACTTCATCCAGCACGCCCCAAAAAACTTACTCGAAGAAGCTCAAACCCAATACCAGGAAACAAAAGCTCAAATGAGTCATCTACAACAAAGAATAACTGATCTCTCCCAGATGAAAGCATGAATATCATAGATCAAATCAACAATTATCCCCGTTTTTCCCAGCATATAGGCCTTGAACGCATCAAACGCCTTTTAGACACCCTGGAGTTGAGTTATGCGCCTTTTCCCTACATCCATATCGCTGGCACCAAAGGCAAAGGAAGTACTGCAGTTTTTTTTGCCAATATCCTAAAAGAAGCAGGATACAAAACTGGTCTCTTTACCTCTCCTCATCTTCAAAGTATAAACGAAAGAATATGTATCGATTTGCATGCAATCAACCTTGACCGACTTTCTGAGCTCTACGAAATCATCCATCAAATTCTCCAAGACCTAAAAATGTTCGATGTAAGCTACTTTGAGCTCATCACTGCTATCGCTTTATTGGAATTCAAACTCCAAAAAGTGGATATTGTGATCCTGGAAACCGGCATGGGAGGACGTCTTGATGCCACCAACGCTTTATCCAATCCTATTCTTACCGTTTTGACCACCATTGGCCTGGATCATCTTGATAGGCTGGGTCCTGACCTTGCTTCCATTGCCCGTGAAAAAGCAGCTATCATAAAACCATCTGCAGCTGTATTATCTGCTCCCCAAAATGCCCTGGTAGAAAAAATAATTCAAGAAAAGGCAAACGAAAAACAAGTTCATCACTATTCTATCTATCGGGATTATCAGATTTCCTCCTATCCTGCAAAATGCTTCAACAAAGAGCAGTTTGACGTACTTAGCTATATAACTGGAATTCCATACACCGACATTCAAATTTCTCTTTTAGGAAAACATCAGGCTCTCAACGCATGTCTTGCTTTAGCTGGTTCTGAGCTGCTAACTAAAAAAGGTTTTATCATTCGCGAAAATCACATTCGTGAAGGCCTAAATAAATCAGCCTGGCCAGGTCGGTTTGAACAAGTAAAAGTAAACGGAAAACTGCTTATCATGGATGGCGCTCACAATCCAGATTCAACTCAAGCCCTTTGCGAAACACTTCAGGAACGTTTCCCCGACAAAAAAGTGCGCATCGTTTTTTCCACCCTCTACAACAAACTCTTTGATCAAAACCTGATCAACCTTTCTCCAGTGGCTCAATCTTTTTATTTTACTCAAATCACAGACCATGCAGCCATTGATCCCGAAGAATTACTCGAATGGACCAAACAACACTATCCCGACCTTCCCTCTTACAGCTATCCTGATCAATGGTCCTGCTTCATTAAAGCCCTGGAAGCCACAGATCCAAACAAGGAACTCTTATGCGTCACTGGATCGCTTTATTATATCGGGTGGCTCAGATCAAAATTGGCTCTTCCTTTTTATCTGCAAAATGGCAAAGAACTATTGGAGGTAAAACTATGAACGAAACACCCCCCCTTCCCACCAATCCGGAATCTTCTCCCCCTTCAGTTTCCTCAGGATCAGGTCTTGAGAGTCTGAATCTGGCTCTCATTACCAATTGGATTATCCTTGGTTTAAGCATGCTCCTTGGAGCTTGGATGATTTATGATTCCAGCCAAAGGTATAAGGTACGCTGGGTATTCCCAGTCCTGGTGCTGGTAATAGGTTTTGGTCCTTTTGCTCTTAGCTATCTATTCAATTCCTCTTCCCCGAATTATCTACTATTAGCTAGCTGTTTTCTGCTTTGGATCCTCTACCTTTTTATTCGTCCTGAATATACTCGTGACGAACTTAGAATTCTTGAGTCCGAACAAAAGATAAAAGATATCACCCGGAAATATTATGAACGTGAAGTAGTCTGCAACAATCCCTTTTGTCCTGTTTGTGGTCTTCCTATCAAGGAAGATTTTCAACTCTGCCCCAACTGCTTCAAAGAACTAAAAACTCCTTGCACAAAATGCGGTAAACTTCTTGACAACAGCTGGATACTATGTCCATACTGCAAAACTAAACAGAAAAGAGGGTCATCGGATGAAGTTAAAGACATTTAAGCCCGGAGGAGTCCATCTACACGATCAAAAACACAACACTGCCTCCTTCCCCCTTGAGATCATGCCCGAACCCGAGGCAGTCATCATACCTTTGTCTCAACATATTGGCTTGCCGGCAAAGCCTATAGTCGCCAAGGGAGACAAGGTATTTATGGGACAAATGATTGGGGAAGCTCAAGGAGGCTTTAGCGCTCCAGTCCATAGTTCAGTTTCAGGTACAGTTGATACCATTGGATTGTTTCCGCATCCAATCCATGGAAACTCCGAAGCCATACGAATTTTAAGTGATGGGAAATCTGAATGGCAAAATAAATCTTCCGATTCCAAAACCAGCTCAAGACTTTTTTCAAGCGAAGAATTGCTTCAAATCATTCAAAATGCTGGAATCGTTGGTATGGGGGGAGCGACTTTTCCCACCCATATCAAACTTGCTCCTCCGAAAGAACACCAGGTGGATGTTTTAATCATAAATGGAGCAGAATGTGAACCTTATCTCACCTGCGATCATAGAATCATGCTCGAAAAAACCGATATACTTCTTGAAGGAATCTCCATTTTGGCCGATCTCCTCAAAGTTAAATCCATCTTTATTGGAATAGAGGAAAACAAAAAAGACTGTATCATCCATCTTCAACAACGTATTCAAGACTTAGCCTCAGATCTAAAACCCATCGTATGTGGTTTGAAAGAAAAATATCCCCAAGGGGCTGAAAAATCTTTGATTTTTGCCTGCACAGGACGAGTAGTCCCTGTTGGCAAGCTTCCCTACCATATCGGAGCAGTTGTTCAAAACGTTGCAACAGTCGTTGCCATTGCTGAAGCGGTTCAACTAAAAAAGCCTCTGATTGAAAGAGCCCTTACAGTGACTGGAGATCTTGTAAGAAACCCCAAAAACTTATGGGTGCGCATAGGCACCCCCTTCAAAACATCATTGACTATTGCGGTGGATTAATATCAGAACCCGAGAAAGTAATATTGGGAGGACCCATGATGGGGCTTGCTCAGCGAAGTTTGGATGTTCCTGTATGTAAGGGTGTTTCAGGGATCCTCCTCATGTCGAGTATCGAATTTCATGAAGAAACAGCCTGCATAAGATGCGGACAATGCATAAGCAATTGCCCCTCTGGCTTGATGCCTCTACGAATAAAAGAACTTGCAGAAAAACAAGAATTCGAGAAGGCAAAACAGTATCATGCACTGTCCTGCATTGAATGTGGTATCTGCTCTTATCGCTGTCCCGCATTCATCCCTCTCCTAAATTACATCCGAAACGCTAAAACAGAAATCAATAAAAGGAGTAGAAAATCATGAAAGCCCTTATCATATCCAGCTCTCCTCACATTCATGCCAATACCACCACCTCTCGTCTGATGATGCATGTCATAATTGCTCTTTTGCCAGCATCGATAGCTGGTTTAGTGTGGTTTGGATGGTTCAGAGTTTTACCTATGATACTTTTAGCCATAGTAAGCGCTGTTGCAAGCGAATGGCTTATCCAGAAAATTCTACGCATACCCCACACCCTCACTGATGCCAGCGCTGCACTTACTGGTCTTTTATTAGCTCTAAGCCTTTCACCACTAACACCGTGGTGGATTGTTGTCATTGGTTCTTTTATTGCCATGCTATCCAAACAGGTTTTTGGAGGCTTGGGTCAGAATATTTTCAATCCAGCACTTATCGGAAGAGCATTTGTTGTTATTTCCTGGCCCATCCAAAATTCACAATGGATCAAACCTTTTGCAGGTCAGGACATCACCACCAGCGCCACTCCTCTTCAGGTCTGGAGCATGCAGGGTATGGAGGTGATGGTCGATCAATTCGGAGGTAGCCTGAGTTCTCTTTACCGCAACCTTTTTCTTGGTCTTCATGGAGGTTGTATTGGTGAAGTTTTTATTCCCGCTCTTCTCTTTGGACTCATCTACCTTTTACTCACCAAAGTAATCTCCTGGCGCATACCCTTATCCTATATGCTTGCAGTGGCTCTTTTGTCCCTGATTCTGAAAGTCGATCCTATTGCATCCCTATTAAGTGGAGGTCTATTGTTTGGTGCTTTTTTCATGGCAACCGACTATGTCACTTCACCCTTGCTCCCCAAAAATCAAATCATATTTGGCCTAAGTATAGGATTGATCAATGTGTTGATAAGGGTCTTTACACCGATGCCTGAAGGAGTCACCTTTGCTATCCTCATCATGAATATGTTGGTTCCCCTCTTGGACCGAGGGGTAAAACGTCCTGTGGGATGGGAACATCCCAAGAAGGTGCAGAAATGAAAGAAATAGTTCGTCTCAGCGTAGTATTGGCGGTAGTGGGTTGTTTGGCTGGAGTGGCTTTGAGTTCAGTTTACTCGCTTACTCGACAACAAATCCTACTCCAGGAGCAAAAAGCTATTTTTACTGCTCAAAAAGCGCTTTTTCCAGAAGCTGAGGAGTTTAAGCCCCTGGAAATAGAAGCTCAAGTGCTTGGATCTGTCTGGATTGATCGAGCATACGAAGCCATGAATGCAGAAAATCAAGCCATAGGTCTGCTGGTAAATGCACGGACTCCTGGCTATGGTGGAATGATTGTTTTTGTAGTAGGTTTTGATCTGGATAAGCAAGTTCGCGGAGTGCAGGTTACCTCGCAATCAGAAACTCCCGGATTGGGAGCTAATGTAACAAAAAGCTCTTTTTTAGACCAGTTTGTCAACAAATCCATCCAGGATCCTTTTGTAGTAAAAAATGATGTCAAGCCAATTACTGCTTCCACCATCACCACCAAAGCCTTGGTGCAGGGTCTGAAAAGCAGCATTGAATGGTTGCAAAGCAATGACAGGGGAGGCACATCATGAAATCTCTTGTATCCATTTTTAATCGAGGCTTACTAAAAGAAAATCCGGTATTTATTTTAATGCTTGGGCTTTGTTCGGTTCTTGCAGTTTCGGTAAGTGTAGTAAATGCCATTGGCATGACTCTTGCTTATTCTTTTGTGCTCATTTGTTCGGAGCTTACTATTTCCTCCTGCAGAAAATGGATCCCTCGATCATTAAGGGTTCCAATCTTTATTCTCACTATCGCATCCTTTGTTACTATCCTTGGCTTGATAATGAAAGCCTATTTCCCTGATTTGGACAAAGCTTTGGGCATCTTTATCCCCCTGATTGTAGTAAATTGCATCATTATTGGAAGAGTTGAAGCTTTTGCCTATCGTAAAAGTGTAATCGAATCGCTTTTTGACTCCCTGGGGATGAGCGCAGGTTATGGAATAGCTATTATTGCCATCGCCATGGTAAGAGAAGTTTTGGGAAATGGTAGCTTATTCGACATTCCTCTATTCGGAGCCAACTTCCAACCTGCTTTGATTTTAATCCTCCCTCCTGGTGCTTTTCTTGTGATAGGAATCGAAATTGCTATCGTTAATGCCTTGCTCAAACGCATAGAATCAAAAGGAGGCAAAAGTTCATGAGTGACCTTCAGCAACTTGGTCAAATATTACTACAATCCGTATTTGCTCAAAACCTTGTATTTATACGATTTCTTGCCTTATGCTCCTTTGTAGGCCTTACTGCCGACTTTAATAGCGCAGTTGGAATGAGTTGGGCAGTCACTTTTGTAACAGTGATGGCCTCCACAGTAAGTTATGTGATATATCAATACTTGTTGCTTCCCTTTGGCTTGGAATACCTTCAAACCATTACCTTTATCCTTACAATCGCAGTTTTTGTTCAGTTAGTCGAAATCTATCTTAAAAAAGCCATACCCTCACTATACCGTATGATGGGTATATATCTCCCTCTAATTGCCACCAATTGCATGATTCTCGCTGTAGCATTACTTAATGTGAGTGAAAAATATAGCCTCCTCGAAGCAACTGTATTCAGCCTTGGAGCATCCATTGGATACGCACTTGCGCTTATTATCATGGCTGGCATTCGTGAACGATTGCGTTATGCCAAAGTGCCAGAGCTAATGAAAGGATATCCTTTAATCTTTATTACATCGGCTTTCATAGCAATTGCCTTTATGGGTTTGCAGGGATTAGGCAGGTAATGCGATGAACATATGGACTATCATCCTCTACTCTACTCTAATATTAATCGCCTTGTCGGCTTTTTTTGGTTTTTTTCTTGGTTTTTTTTCCAAAATCTTCAAAGTGGAAGAAGATCCCAGAATCGAAAAACTGGTTTCTATACTTCCTGGTGCTAATTGTGGCGCTTGCGGTTTGTCAGGTTGTCAAGCCTTTGCTGAAGGTATTCTTTCAGGAAAAGCGCGAATTGACGGTTGCAGAGCAGGTGGAGAAGAGACTATTTCCCAAATTTCGAAAGTGATGGGTATCCATTCGGATGGCTCATTCGAAAAATACATTGCTGTGGCCTTATGTCACGGTGGACGAAACGAAGCCAACCTATCTGCCATTGCCCAGGGAGTTAAAACATGTGAAATGGCAAAAAACTTGAAGTTAAACCCCTGGGTTTGTGAATATACTTGCCTGGGTTATGGAGATTGTGTTCGGGCTTGTCCTTTCGGAGCAATTATCATCAACGAAGACAGCTTGCCAGTCATTGATCCGATTTTATGTCGTGGCTGTGGCATATGCGTGGAACGATGTCCTCAAAAGATACTGGAACTCTTTCCCAACAAGACCCGGGTTCTCTGTTTTTGTAAAAGCCAGGACAAAGGCTCAAAAGTCAGACAGGCATGCAAAGTGGGTTGTATCTCTTGTGGACTGTGCGAAAAGAAATGCCCTGAAAATGCCATAGAAATGATCAATAATCTGCCAGTAGTTACTATCGAAAAATGCTCTTTGTGCGGTGTTTGTGTTTCGATATGTCCCACCAAAGCCATTACTTTATTTAAAGCTTTATCGGAGAAAAAGTAAGATGAAAATCCATACAAAACGATTCGGTCTGCTTCTACTGAGCTCGTTACTTCTTGTGTCCGTGCCAGTAAGCTTAGCGTCAAGTGATCGTTTTGAGTTACGTATCACCAACCAGAGCGATCAGGTCAAAACCTCAGCGATTGTTCCTCTTGATCTTCCTGACACTTACCAAAACCGTTTTGTGCAAGTAGTTCAAGGTCAGAAAACACTTCCATCCTATCTTTCAGAGGACAAAAAACGTCTTTATCTCCAAACAGATATTGGAGCCAATGAAGAAATCAGTTTCCACCTTAGCTTCAGCAACAAAGCAAGCAATCAAGTGCCTCTCCAACCTTCGACTTTACCAGGCACCAAATATCTAATGGTAAACTACGCTAAAGCCATCATCATCTCCACGCAGGATCAAAACAACATCAAAATACAAAGCACTCAAAATGAGTTACTTGAAAACAAAGCTCTCCAAAAAGGCGAAATGCACATTCTCACCAGCTCAACTCCCCAACTCATCAAGATCGATGCAACTTATCCAGTATTTGTGTATATGTCAAGCATAAAAAACTCTGGAGCAGGTGGCGCAAACTTCGAAGAAGGAGATAGTGATACCACCAGCCTGTATGGCTCCGATATCTTTTTTTTCACCCATCGCCATCTTTGGATATCTGCTTATGAGGATTCAGAGATTAGTGTTTTTGATCAGAATGGTCTTCCAGTGTGGGAGGGCAAACTCTCAAAGAATACAGGCCTTCCCCTGTTGGATCTCAAAGAAGGGGTGTACCATCTCGTATCTAACCAAGCCGTGAGTGTACAATTTGGCTACCTGGATGATGAAAATTTCTCATTCATCTACGGAAAATCCACCCAAACCAACGGTTTTTCATTTGGAGACCTATTAATAACTGCCTTACATCCTGAAACTCAGATAGAGCTTTCATTTCAAAACCCCAAAAAACAACAAAAGAAAATAAACTTAAAACAAGCGGGTTTTTTTGAGCTGGTTCCACTAGTTGAAGTTTTTTCTCCAAAAGAACCAGAGGCCATCTTTTTTACCCTTACCAGCAACAAACCTATTCTATTAAACACTTTTTCCTCAGGAACCAATTTTGGGGGAGATTTTGTTCCTGGTCTTCATGGACTCTTCACTGACACCACTTTTCAGTTTGTCACTCCCAAGATATCAAAAGAGTTTTCCAAAGAGCAAAAAAACATGATTGAACTTCTTGGACTTCACCCCCAAAGCTCAGTTTTATTCAGCAACACCATCCAACAAGAACTATTGCTTCAAGCTGACACCAGCTTCAACCTATTAAGTCAGGAATCTCTTGCCTGGGTTCAAATCAATAGCAATCAACAGATCCTGGCATCCCAACTTCACAACTATACCCAAAAGGGTCTCTTCATGTGGGTTCCGCCTATACTCGATCATACTTTGCAGGCTAATATTGGCAAACCAGCTACCGAAGGCATCTTTGAGAGCACCACTTCCTCCAACATAAAAAAAACTTTCTGGGATCCCTATCGCTTTAAAGAGTTCTACACCCATTTCACCAGCAAGGAATATCTTCCATATACCATCTTTTCTGTTTCGCTTTTTCTTCTATTTTTAATTGTTCTGCTTTATCTTCTTTTTGCTTACAAACCAAAAGAGTCCAAAAGTCAGGTCTTTGAAAAGGAGAAAACAACCAGTAAGTCAGAGGGTGCCCAAGAAAGCGAACTCTTTATGCTCATGAATGATATGGAGCAAAAGATGAATCAAAACATTCAGTTACAGGAAACATTAGAAGCAGAGAAAATCCCCCCCGTCAAAACAAAGGAAGATGACACAGAAAAAACCAGCTTTCCCAAGCTCAATACTTCTTACGATGACTGGATATCTCGTCTCAAAGAAAATGCAAAGCAAAGCCCCGTTCTTCCAGGTTCAACTTCAGAAATACCAGCAGAGACTCCTCCTGCAGACCAAACTCCAGAAAGCAAACCCAAAAACATCGAGATAGATCTTCCTTTTCTTGATGTTGATCACACCAAATCCAGCGAAGAAGTCTCCATTAGCAGAATTGAAAAGTCAAAAGTGCTAAATATGAGTAAAAAAACAGTGGTACTTGATCCAGGGTCTGCTAATCGACTCTATTTTGAAGGAGTATTAGATCAGTTTCATCAAGCCTTGATGGTCAGATCCAGCGCAAAAAGACTTCAAGCGGATGTTGCAAAACACCTTCAACAAGTTGACTTGAACGCTCAAGACTTATCGCGTGCTCAGTTATTTCAAGAACGCCTCGAAACATTGGAGGAAGCAGGTAAAGCACTGGCTTTATGCAAAAAGAAACGCATCGCAATTTATATCACTTCCTATCGCCTTCCCCCGAGTTTACAAAAAATTCAAATCATGCATGTGGCAGATTTGATTAAAGAGTCTTGAAAACAGGAAATCTGAAAACACTTATCTGGCGTATTGCGCTATTTGCAGGCATAAGCGCCTTTTTTTCATTGCTTTTGTTTGCTTTATACCGAGATCAATCCTGGAAAGGTGATGCCTGGATTGCGATGGATACCTTTATTGAGTTTCAGGTACCGAGCGCTATGTATTCTCCCAAGCTCAAATCAGATCTATCTGCAATAATTGAAACCATTGATCTGGAAGTCAATGTTTACCGGGAAGGTTCTGAGCTACAAAGTTTGAACCTCCTGGCTCCTTCCAAATCCTATGTTATCAAGGGCAAATTCCTTCTCAAAGCCGTCAGCGAAGCACTTCTTCTTTCAAGGCTTAGCTCTGGCCTCTTCGATCCCAGCTTTGAGCCTTTACAAAATGCATATGGTTTTCACGACGGAAATCTTCGTATTCCAGATGCCAAAGAATTAGAATACCTTATCCAAAACCTTGGTTGGAAAAACATCCAGTTTAATCAAAAAGAGTCCAGCATATTCTTTCAAAAAGAAAACATTACACTTAACTTCAGTGCTCTCATCAAAGGGATGGTTCTCGATGAGCTTTCTTCCTACCTTAATACAAGACAGATAGATGAATATGTCCTCAATTTTGGGGGAAGTCTGAAAATCAAAAAAAAACAAACAACAACTATTAAAATTCAAGATCCAAGAAAGCTTGTACCTGCAGGGGAAACCAGGATTTCTTCTGGGTGCATCTCCACTTCCTCCGATGCTCAGCAATTTTTTGAAAGAAATGGCATACGATATTCACATATTATCAATCCCCTCACTGGGCTAGCTCAAAATCCCTCCCAATCCATTACAGTTTATCACCCCGAAAGCGCTTTGAAAGCAGATATGCTTTCCACCACATTACTGCTAATGGAGAGATCAGAAGCAATATCCTTTCTCTCCACATACTATCCTGAAGCAGGTCTGCTTGGAATAGATCAGAATGGTAAGTTTTCATATCAAATGGAGTGGCAGCCATGAACCTTGCCCTCAACAAACTCACTTTACTATCACTTCTGTTTGCTTTTATGTTGTCCCTACACGCTCTGGAACTTTACTTTGTTATACCTATCGGAGGCTACCCACTGAAGCTGGGCTTATCCAATTTAGTTCTTGTCTTTGCCCTTTTTTATTTTTCAAAAAATGAAGCCATTGGACTTCTTTTTCTCAAGCTTCTCACCCTATTTTTTTTTGAACCAAGATATACAGCTTTTTCTATGATTATCAGCGCTTCTGGTGGATTGTTAAGCCTTATAGGCATGCTGATTGTTAAATTCTTCCACAAAAATGGAGTAATCTATGCCAGTGTCACTGGAGGCATTTTTCACAATGTGGGACAATGGACAGCGGTTCTGTTAATCAGCAAAATCATGCAAATATGGATATATCTTCCTCTTCTTCTTATCCTTGGAGCTGTTAGTGGCTTCCTAGTGGGTTCCTTGAGTCAGAAAATGCTACATAGACTGGAAATACTCAAAAATAAACATCGATATTATGAGTAATTACGATATAATTATAAAACCGAGTGAAAATTTTGGTGAGATTTGGAGGCGCGAATGGGTTTATTTGATAGATTCAGCAAAGATATAGCTATCGATTTAGGCACTGCCAATACGCTGGTATATTTAGCCGGCAAGGGCATCATGCTTCGAGAGCCTTCGATCATTGCACTTCAAAGAGAAACGGGTGAAGTTATTTCTATAGGTGTCGATGCCAAACGAATGGCTGGACGTGTTCCAGACGCAATCCAAATCGTACGCCCTCTCAAAGATGGCGTTATTGCCAACTTTGAAGTCACCCGAAAACTGATCGAATATCTCATCAATAAAGTAGGGGGTCGAAAAGGTTTGCGTGGATTCATCAGACCACGACTTATCATTGGAATTCCCTCCGGTATCACCGAAGTCGAAATGCGAGCTGTTATCGAAGCAGCAATCCAGGCAGGAGCCCGAGAAGCCAGATTAGTACAGGAGCCCATGGCTGCTACTATTGGAGCTGACCTTCCCGTAGGTGAACCAACAGGCAACATGATTGTTGACGTAGGAGGAGGCACTTGTGAGGTCGCAGTAATCTCGCTAAATGGTATCGTAGCCAAAACTTCTATCCGAGTGGCTGGCGACGAAATGAATGAAGCAGTCCTACAATATCTTAAACGACAATACAACCTCTTGGTCGGTATTTACACCGCCGAAGAAGTCAAGATAGAAATTGGCTCAGCCTTTCCCTTTGACGAAATACGAACTGCTGAAATCAAAGGTAGAGACCTGATTACTGGTCTCCCCCGAACCGTAACCATGACCTCAGAAGAAACCCGCATAGCCCTCAATGACGTACTAATAAGCATACTTGACGCTGTCAAAGCCACACTTGAAGTCACTCCTCCCGATTTGGCCGCTGACATTATTGACCGTGGTATCTTTCTGGCTGGTGGTGGCTCACTCCTTAAAGGAATGGACAAATATATCTCTGAAGGCACTGGTATTTTAGTAAACAACGCAGATAACCCCGTTCTTTGCGTAGCTTTGGGGGCTGGAAAAATTGCAGAAAACATTGAAAAACTCTGGCCTCTATTACTAAAAGTCAAATACTACTGATTCTATGCCCATCCAGGGAAATCGATCCTTACCTGTATGGATAGTGCTCCTTATATTGCTTGTCATCATGACGGGCTATGGTTTGTTGCGACCCCTTAAACTCAAACCAATTAACACTCTGGAAGATTTTTCGCTTCGCATTTTTTCCTCCACCTTACATGGAGTAGCCAAACTCACAGAAAGAAGTAGCGATTTTTTTCAAGGCTTTATCCATTCAGGAGATCTCAAAAGAAGCAACGAAGATCTTTCCATGAAACTACGTCTGAAAAATGTTGAGCTTGCCTTGTATCAAAGTCTTCTCGAGGAAAATCTGAGGCTTCGCCAGCTCATGAAACTTGGTCACATCAAAGATCACAAAATCACTTACACCGATATCATTACTCGGGAAGGAGCCAACCCATATAATTTTTCTATCAATAAAGGGGGCTTAGATCAAATCAAACTACACCAAGCAGTAGTTTATCCCATCGAGGTGGGGTCTCGCAAAATACTTTACCACCAACTTCTTGGTCGTATTTTCGAAGTTCTTCCAAGCCAAGCAAGAGTTCTTTCCATCATGGATGAACGTTCTCAGATTAGCGTTCGCAACATGCGCAATCAAGCATTAGGAACTTTACGCTACTACAAAGGAGATCAGTATCTGACTATCAGCGTACATCGGGATAACGAAGATTTTCAAATTAACGATATACTACTCACCAGCGAGCTTTCAACCCTCCCAAAAGGGATTATTGTGGGCATTGTTCAAGACATAGAAAGTTCAAGCTCATTGTACAAGAAAATTAAAGTCGCCATCCCTTTGGCTATGCTGTCCATCGGAGAAGCTGGAGTGCTTGAATGATGTTTATGCGAGTCCTTTTTTGGGGTCTTTTCATGATTATTCTCGACATCACAGTCTTTCCAATCTTATCCAACTACAAGATTTGGACTGATTTTTCCTTTTTTTACTTTCTGGTCCTCTTGTTGAGTATGAAAGATTATGCTTTCATCATGGCGCTAGTCCTCTCCACCACAAAAGCTATCTTTCTCCTACCTGATCAAATCCTCCTTTATGCTTCACTGGTGCTCTTATGCTTATTTCTAGTGCATATCTTTCGCAAGACCCTTAGCTTTGTACAATTCTCCTGGGAAATGATATGGGGCTTAGCCTTTGTAGTTTTACAAATGATCTGGCTTCGAAGGTTTGACCTATCCAATGTCTTTGTCAGTATCTTGTTTCATAGCGCTATATGGTTGTTTCTCTTCCCTTTGTTTTACAATTATCTGGAAAGAAAATTAAAATTGATTGCCCTTAATCGAGGTTCGGCAGTCTGATGCTTCGACTCAAATCAAACGCATCTTCAAATTATCACCAAAACGTAGCTTCCTACAAAAGCTTTGTGCTGATCATTTTAATCCTCCTGACTTTTGCTTTTCTGGGCTACCGTTTAATCAACCTTCAAATCAACAAGAACGATTACTACCAAAAAAAAGCAGAAGGCAACATATACCGTACTATCCAGGAACACAGTCCCAGAGGTACTATATACGATCGAAACGGGGTAAAACTAGCTGAAGATATATCTTCTTATCACTTGTATCTGGATGCAGGCGAAATAAAAAATCCATCCCTATTCACTCAAGGCTTGAGCCAGGCTATCAACCTGGATCTGACCAAACTGGAAGAGACCATCGAGCTTAATATTCAGCTGGACTCTGGCCCTGTCTTGCTGAAAGCCAACTTGTCTGACCAGGAAATAGCCAAATTTAATGAAACCCGTTATCAATTTGATCCTGAAGCAAAAGCGGCCCTTATCCGGGAAGGTTTCAAGCGCCACTACCCCCAGGGCAAGCTCCTAAGCCATGCTTTGGGCTACACAGGCATAATTTCTGGCGAAGAACTCAAAGATGATCGTTTTAAACTTTACCTCCCCGATGAAAGAATAGGAAAACAAGGAATAGAAAGATATTATGAAAGCTTATTACACGGAACAAAAGGTGTGACGATCCAACGTATTGACGCTTTTGGGAAAATATTGGAGGAAAGAATCCAAAAAGAAGTAGAAAAAGGGAGTGACCTCTACCTTAGCATTGATTCCAGACTACAAAAGAAAATTGAAGAACTCATTAAAGACCACGTAGGCACTTGCGTTATCATGGATGTTCACCAGGGTGAAATTCTTGCATATGCATCATTTCCTGATTTTGACCCCAACATTTTTTCTTCTGAAATTCCTCAAGCGCTCTGGGACAAACTCCTCCATGAACGAGCCTTTTTTGATATTGCCACCCAAGGTACTTATGCCCCAGGATCTACCTTCAAACCCCTGGTAGCCTTGTATGCCCTTGAAAACAATCTGGTAAACCCCAAAGACAAAATTACCTGTAGAGGTTTTATCGATGTGCCTGGAGTAGAAGGCAAATATCAATGCTACGTTTATCCAGGAAGCCATGGACCTCTAAATATGACTGAAGCCATGAAACTTTCCTGTGACGTTTACTTTTATGAAATTGCAAAACACTTTCCCATCAATTCCTTCCTCGATTTTGTACAGAATTTTGGAGGCATCAATCAAAGCACTGGGGTAGATCTTCCCTTTGAAAATACTGGTTTTTTGGGATCACCCAAGTACAAAATGGAATATTATGGCACCCCATGGTTTGAAGGCGATTCGATGAATCTGGGCATCGGTCAGGGCTTTTTATCCCTCAGCCCCCTTCAGTTATCCTGCGTGTATGCTCGTATCGCCAACGGAGGAAACATAATCGAAGCAAAGTTTCTTAAACGTATTGGTCAAAACTCAACGCAAGAAAACTTGAAAAATACCAAAAAGCAAGAAAAATATAAAGTTAAAGAAGAAAACCTGAAGCAAATTCGAAACGACTTGGAGGCAGTGGTTTCCCCTGGAGGAACAGCCTGGACTTTACGTTCTGAAAAACTGGGAATCGCTGCTAAAACAGGAACTGCAGAAGGCATTAAAACGTCTGAGGGAAAGACCACCTGGGATTTGTGGTTGGCCTCTTTTGCCCCAGCGGATAATCCTCAAATCGTTGCAGTCATGATGTTTGAAAATTCGAGTTTGGAGTTTGGTGGAAATCTGGCACCCTTACTCAAAGATGCCATTGAGTTCTGGTTTGAACTATCAGGTGAATTTGGAGGTAATCAAAATGCCTAAATCGACGATACCCGATCAAGCAGTCACCTTTAAAGGGATCGAGCAAGGAATTTTAATCCTGCTTGATACCACCCACGATTACGAAAAGCTAATCAAACTTGCCATCAGCAAAATAAAAGCCAACAAAAAATTTCTAAGCGAAAACACTCTTTTTGTGAGAGGAGCAGCAAGCCCTCTCGATCCCGACGAGTTGGGAATGGCGCGAAAACTCATTCGTGACAAGACAAAAATGGAAGTTTTGCCTTTGCCCTGGAAAAATGATTCTCCAAGCACAGAACAACTTTCCTGCGTTGATGATTCCATATTTACCCCCCCTCTCCTTGCTTCCAACGCACTCAGAGCTGGCCAAGAGCTTCGCTCAGAAGGAGACGTTATACTGCTGGGCAATATGCATCCAGGATCTCAAATATATGCCAAAGGATCGGTGTATATCTTTGGATCCCTTCGCGGTGAAGTATATGCCGGACTCGAGTCCAACACCAAAGCAATCGTGGTTTGCAAGGGTTTTTCACCTCTTCAATTGACTCTTGGTGGATTCAAGCTTCCTTCCAACCCAGATCCCTCCTGGTTGAAGCAATATGTTGTCGTCTCCATCCAAGACCAGGAGTTAAAGGTGGAGCCACAAAATGAGTTTGGGTATGAGTGAAGCCATAGTTTTCACTTCGGGTAAAGGAGGAGTGGGCAAAACCACTCTTCTCGCCAATATCGGGGTTGCATTAGCCAATCTTGGATTCAAAACAGTCTTGTTGGACGCTGATATTGGCCTCCGAAACCTGGATATTGTGCTTGGTATCGAAAATAAAATTCGCTTTAATGTGGTGGATATAGCTCATGGAATATGCACAATCGAGCAAGCTCTGGTTAAAGATCATCGCTCTGGAAACAATCTTTCCATTATTGCAGCCTCTCAATCACATCTCAAAGAAGATCTCAGTAAAGATGCATTTAGGCAAATTATTCTTCAACTCAAAAATACCTTTGACTATATCCTGATTGATTGTCCTGCTGGCATCGAATATGGCTTTAAAAATGCAATTCGATCAGCGGATAGGGCTATTGTGATTGTCAATCCTGAAGTTTCTTCCATTCGAGATGCTGACAGAGTAATTGGCATTCTTGAGCTCGAAAAAATTAAAAAAATACAACTCATTGTCAACCGATATCAACATGATCTAAGCCAAAAAATGGACATGATTTCAGTGAAAGACATAGTAGAATTACTTGGAATCAAACTTCTCGGTGTTATCCCTGAAGATATATCCATCTTGCTGTCATCAAATGAGGGCAAACCCATATCATATCACAACAAACACCCAATGTACCAATTCTTTTACGATATTGCAAAGTCCCTTGCAGGTCAAAAAGACCTTCCTGCTCAGGATTTCGCCAAAAGTAAAACTGAATCCCTCTGGAAAAAAGTCAAAAGGTCATTTACAATGAATCGCTAAGGGGTGGGAAAAATGAAAACCGGAAACAAAGCAAAAAATAGACTTCAGCAAATCCTTGAAAAGGATAGAAGTGTTTTATCGCCAGGTTCTTTTCGTATTCTAAAAAAAGAGCTGGGATCAATCATTTCAAAATACCTTGATGTGGATAAACGCAAAATCAAACTTATCATCGAAGAAAACTCCAATGAGGGTTATCATCTCTCTGCTGACCTCCCCCTAAAACCAAGCGTCAAAGCCGAGGAGTATGAGTAAAATCAAAGTATTTCATACAGCTGACTTACACCTTGGCATTGAGAGCTATGGCAAATTAGATCCAAACACTCAAGCCAATACTCGTATCCTTGATTTCTTTGCTTCCCTGGATTGGCTGGTCGAAAAAGCCATCAAAGAAGACATTGACGCATTGATTATAGCCGGGGACATCTATCACCATCGAGAACCCAACATTTTCGTTCAAAACGAATTTTGCAAACGCCTGAGCCTTCTGATAAGCCAGCAGATCCCTGTATTGCTCTTAATCGGCAACCATGACTCCATTCTTTCAATGGAACGTATATCCTCTCTTCAACTTTTCAAAGAACTCAAAATCCCATCTGTTTACCTATTTGATGAAGCCAAAGTACTCACCATTGAAACTAAAAATGGTCCTCTTCAAGTAGCTGGTATCCCCTTTCTTGAACGGAATATGATTCGTGAATTCATGATCAACAAAAACATTGAAGAAAACAAGCGCAACGAAATCACACAACTCGTAATAACACGAATTATTGGGGGGTTTAAAAAAGAAATCAAAGCCAAAGTTCCCACCATCCTTACAGCCCACCTTACCGTCCGAGAAGCCATGTATGACAACTGGAGACCAACCATCGTCGGAAATGAAGTTTACCTTTCAAAATCAGTATTGAATGATCCCGTTTTTTCCTATGTCGCTATGGGACACATCCATAAGCCACAGATCTTTGACGAAGACAAATCAGTTCCAGTTTTGTCCTATCCAGGAAGTCTCACTGCTCTTGATTTTGGAGAAGCAAGCTATGATCATGGTTTTATGAGCATAGAATTTGACGCTCAAAAAAATAAAACCTCAGCCAAGTTTGTAAAAGTGCCCCAACAACGCAGATTCATTACCTTCAACCTGGATATCAACCCTGAAGATGATCTATACATTAAATGCAAAGAATTGTTTGATGCTGCCAATTATCAAGAGGATATTGTTCGCATCAATATCACTCTGCACGGAGAAGCGGAAGTGGATGAACAAAAAATCAGACGGGATTTTTCCGAACGCTGTCATATCATTTCCTCCATTCACATTGATAGAAAAAAACGAGCTATTCCCCGCATTAGCTCTCTTTCTTCCGATCTGGATCCCCTCGAAGCCCTTCAACAATACATCAAAGCCTCCAATGATGACTTTTTGCTTGAATATGAAAAAGACCTAAGCATCTTAACCCAGCAACTCATGGAAGAACTCGGCGAAGCATGATACCCCAAAGGATTCTTCTGCAAAGTTTTCTTTCCTACCGTGGTATCACCGAAATCGATTTTTCCCCTATATCTTCAGCAGTCATTATAGGAGAAAATGGAGCAGGCAAATCTTCCATCCTTGACGCTATCACCTACGCACTCTTTGGCGTGGCCCGAGGCACCAGCAAAAGTGGTGACAATGCCGACCGTTTAATCACTGCAGGCGAAGATTTCTGCCGTATTGAGCTCGATTTCCAAATGGAAAAACGTTTATATCGAGTGATACGAAAAAGAGATCTCGCCAAACAAAGTACAGACTTGGAGCTTTTCTTAAACGAGGAAGACCAATGGATTAACATATCATGTTCCACCCTTAAAGCCACTCAAGATAAAATCCATTCCCTCATTCGTGTTAACTATGAGCTCTTTGTATCCTCAGTCATGATCATGCAGGGAAAAGCTGATTCCTTTACTCGAAAAGATCCTTCCGAACGAAAAGAACTCCTTGCAGAAATTTTGCAACTCAACATCTACGAGCAACTCAGAGAATTGTGCAGTAATAAGCGAAAAAATACCTCCATCAAACTCACTTTGCTAAAAACCTATATGGATCAAACCAAAGAAAAACTTACCCAAAAAGCCAGCATAGAAGACCAATTGTCAGATATCAACCAACTTATCGCCACCAAAGAAACTGAAATCAAAGACTTGAAAAACAAAATACAACAAATTGGGATCGAAAAAAACAACATCGAAAAAAGTCTGATAAACAAACAACACCTGATCGAGCAACTGGATAGAGAGAAAATCAACCTAAACAATCTCCATCAGGACAAAAGCAATTATTTAGCTCAAATTGATGAAGCTCAAAAGGTTATTCTCAAACAAAACGAAATTGAAACTGGCTATTATCGCCTGGTTGACTACATCACTCGCGACAAAAAGATGAATGAAAACTTTGAAGCCAAGAGTCGCCTTGAAAAGAAAATAGCTGAACTCAGGGAGAAAATAGCCAAAGAAGAGCACCGACTTCGTCTGGAAAAAGCAGAACTCGAAAAAGAGGAGAGCATTTACCTGCACGAAAAAAGCAATCTCACTTCAGTCAATCTCAGGATACAATCCCTTCAAGGCGAACAAAAAGAGCTTGAACGAATCAAATTTAAAAAAAATGAGCTTGAAAAAACTCTCTCCGACATCGATCGCCAACTTACCATCATCGAGGAAAACCAAGCTGAGTTAAAACGCAATTTGGAGACAGTTAAAGAAAAAAAAGACGAAGTTAGCAAAAAGATATACTATCTTGAAGATATTATTCGAGAAGAAGCCAATATAGACGAACAATACAACCTCATCAAAGAAAACAAAGCCCGACTTGAAGTAATCAATGCCGACATCATCAAGGAAAGCTCCAAAATCACAGTGTATACAGCCCAAATAGACGAAACCAAAAAGACCATCCTGGATCTGGAAGAAAAGCTTGCCATCCTTTCCAAGACCGAAGGAGTCAAGATGTGCCCCGTCTGCGGGACCCACCTTTCAGAACAAAGAGAAACCGAACTAAAACTCAACTACAAAAAAAACCTGGAACAAAAAAGCGAAACCATACGCAACAATCTAAAAAAAATTGAGGAAATCCAAGTAGCACTCAGCGATAAATCAAAAGTAAAACATCGTCTTGAAGAAAGCATTCAAAAAGAACAAGAATGTATCGAAAAAAAGACGAATTGCAGTACAGCCAAAACCCAACTCCGTAGCCTTAACGACGAGTTGTACAAACTAAAAGTCATGGAATCTCAACACCAAATGAATCTTGACAAATTGCTCAAGAAAAAACAGGATTTTCGCTCTCGTTATGTTTCTGCAGACAAGCAATATACAGGACACCTTCAACACCTATCCCTGGAAGGAAACATTCTTCGCACCCTGGGAGAGCTACACGCTCAAATGGGAAAAGCCATGGAAGCAGAGCAAAAACTCCCTTCAATCACCGAAAAACTTTTGATGCTGAATAGAAAACTGGAAACTAAAGACTATTCCAGAGACCTTCAAGAAGATGTTCGTGACTTCGAAAAAAAGCTTTTTGAAATCTCTTACAACCCTGTTCTCCACAAAGAAATCAAACAAAATATAGGAAGTTTTCAATATTTAGAAACAGAAAAAAAGAAACTCGATCAAAAACTCAACGAAAAACAACTCCTTACTTCGGAAATTAAAAAAATTGACGAAAAAATGGAGCAACTTTCGCGATTAATTGCAAAATCAAGCGAAGAAATTAACTCCATCACCTACAACTCCGCAGATCTTGAAGGCATCAATAAAATCATCTCTCTACACGAAGCATCGCTTAATGAAGCAAGCAATATCCGTGAAAACCTGGTCAAAGTCCAAGCCGCTACCTTGGAAAAAATGTCACACTACAAGCTTCTTGAAACCGAATATGAAGAAAAAAATCAGGAATACCGAATTCTTTACCACCAAGAGGCCCTACTCCAAAGAGCCACTGATCTATTCAGCAAAAACGGTATTCAATCTTTTATTATCGAAAACGCTCTGCCAGAGATTGAAAACAAAGCCAATCAAATCCTAGATATTATTTCTGATGGCAGATTGCAAGTCTTTTTCAAGGTTCAATCCAAAACCAAAAAGGGTAGCTTTAAAGAAACCATGGATATCGACATTTCAAATGAAGGACAACTCAGATCTTATGAATTGTTTAGCGGTGGAGAAAAATTCAAGGTCGATCTTGCTATCCGAATCGCAATTTCTTACGTCCTATCCAACAAATCGGGAGCAAGGCTTTCTATGCTTATGATAGACGAGGGATTTGGTACCCAGGACAAAGATGGAATTTTGCGTTTTGTGGAATGCATCAACAGAATATCGAAGGATTTTGAAAAAGTCATCGTAGTAACCCATTTGGACGAGTTAAAAGACTATTTCCAAACCCTTATACGTGTTTCAAAAAAGAACGGTTTTTCGAGGGTTGTCATTGAGTAATATGTTTTTTTTCTTTTATTCAAGCCAATTTGACAAAAAGTACCATATGATGTAAATTTAAAAATGCTATGAAAAAAAGGAGTATAGATTTTGAAATCAAAAAAGATCACCATTCATAAGCATCGATGCAAATCTTGTGGCATCTGCGTAACTTTATGCCCCAAAAAAGTCCTTGCTCAGGATGAAAATGAGCGTTTATACATTAGCGATCTTGATGCTTGCATCGCTTGTAAAATTTGCGAACAGGCTTGTCCTGATTTTGCTATTGAGGTAGAAATCCAAAATGAAAATCTTTAAAGACATTTGGCAGGGTGCAGAAGCATGTGCTCATGGAGCCATGAAGGCTGGTCTTGATTTTTTTGCCGGCTATCCCATCACTCCCTCCACCGAAGTTGCAGAGCATTTATCAAATTTGCTTCCCAAAAAAGGGAAAACATTTATCCAAATGGAAGATGAAATTGCAAGCATAGTAGCGATTGTTGGTGCTTCTATGGCTGGCGCCAAAGCAATGACAGCCACCTCTGGTCCAGGCTTTTCACTGATGCAGGAAGGTATCGGATATGCTTGTATGGTGGAAGCACCCATCGTCATTTGCAATGTAATGCGGGGGGGTCCCTCCACAGGTCTTCCCACCAAAGTTTCCCAGGGCGACGTTATGCAAGCAAAATGGGGCACCCACGGCGACCATCCTTCCATTGTATTGTCTCCCGCCTCAGTTCAAGAAATGTATGATATGACCATCCAAGCCTTCAATCTCGCTGAAAGATTTCGCAATCCAGTTATTCTTCTCACCGACGAAACCATCACCCATATGCGCGAGAAAATTGAATTCGATACTGAAGCCACCCCCACCCTCATCAACCGAACTTACCCTTCCAGCAAAGAAAACTACCAACCTTATGGCCAGCTCATTGATGATGTTCCTGTGATGGCAAATCTTGGTGACGGTTATGGCACCAGCATCACCGCCCTTAGTCATTTGAGCGATGGATTTCAGACTGCTGACTACCAGGTTTCAAGAGATCTTATTGAACGATTAAGCCGGAAAGTGGACAAACACGCCAAAGACCTATTCGAACTTGAAGTCTGGAATGGCGATGCCCCCACCATGATAGTCTGTTATGGAATTTCCGCTCGTACAGTACAAGCCCTGATGGCAAGAGAAAATCACCCCAACGTTGGAATGATTCGACTCAAAACGCTTTTTCCTTTCCACGATGAAAGCTTATGGGAAAAAGTCAAACATGCACACCATATCATTGTCCCTGAGCTAAATCTGGGTCAGATCTATCTTGAAGTTCAACGTACAGTTGGGCATCGTATCCCTGTTTCTCTCTTGTCAAAAACAGGAGGAAACCTCATCAATCCAGACGAACTAAGTAACGAAATAGAGAGGATAAGCAAGCATGCGCGGTGAAAAATATCTAAACAATGATCGAATTCCCAGTATCTGGTGCCCTGGATGTGGCAATGGCATTGTTCTTCACGCCATGCTCACCGCACTGGAAGATCTAAACATAAACACTGAAGACCTGGTGTTTGTTTCAGGGATAGGCTGTTCATCACGTTCTTCCACCTATACCATATTCGACAATATTCATACTCTCCACGGAAGAGCCATTCCAATTGCTACTGCCATCAAGCTCATGAGGCCCGACAAAAAAGTAGTGATTATGTCCGGGGATGGAGATGCTCTTGCCATTGGAGGCAACCACCTCATTCACGCCGCTCGAAGAAACATGGATCTCACACTCATCATTTTCAACAACTCCATCTATGGTATGACTGGAGGACAAGTTTCCCCTTTGACTCCCTCTGGCAAAAAAGGCACTACTGCCACCCAGGGCACCATTGAGGAACAATTTGACACCGTCAAGTTGCTTGCAGGCGCTGGAGCAAGCTACGTTGCCAGATCAGGCACCTATTACTTCCAAGCTACCGTAAAATACATGAAAAAAGCTCTCAGCAGGCAAGGTTTTTCCGCTATCGAGGTTTTTACACAATGCCCCATCTATTTCGGAAGACTCAACCAGTTTAAAACTCCCGCTCAAATGATGCTTTGGCAAAAAGAAAATATGATCCTTAAAGAAAAGGCTGAAAAAATGAGTCCAGAGGAGCTAAGCGGGAAAATCTTGATTGGCGAATTTGTAGAAGAAGACCGCATGTCCTACATCCAAAAAAAGGAGCTAAAGCTCAAGGAGATATGCAAGCCATGAGAACAGAGATACGCTTAACAGGATCGGGTGGTCAGGGATTAATTACTGCTGCTCGTATATTAGCAAAAGCTGCCCTTTTGGACGGTATGAACGCTCTTCAGAGTCAGGTGTATGGCGCCGAAGCTCGTGGTGGAGCAACTAAAAGTGAAGTGGTCATTGCTGATCGCAGTATCTATTTTCCTGAGGTTTTACATCCCGATATTACAGCCATCATGACCCAGGCTTCCTACAAAAAATATGGACACCGAGTCAAACCCTCCAGCCTCAGAATTATTGATACCTTTATGGTTCCAGAATATACCGAGCTTACTGAAGTCACTACTCTTGGTCTCCCATTTACCTCCTATGCAGACATTCAATTCCATACCAAACTAGTCACCAACATGATTCTGATGGGCTATATCGTGGCTAAAACCCAGGTTGTAAAAGGTGAAAGCTTTTTTTCTGCTTTAGGTGATTTTTTTTCCTCAGAAAAAATAGGCAAAAACAAAGAGGCATTCAGCTTTGGTCAGAGCCTACTTGGCAAAGAAACCCACCACCCTTAATAGAATAGGGGTCTAATCCTGAAAAACCATAAAAAGCCCCATACGAAAAAAAGTACTCTTTCCTGTAAAGCTCCTCCCTACTACGAAAAAAAGAAGGGTTCGAGTCCGGAAGATCTGCCTGTTTATCTCGGACCAGAAGCTAAACCGATAGAATCAAGCATCGTATTATGCAAGTATAACGTTCATAATTTTCAAAGCATACAATTATCCCACTGGAAAGAAATCGAAGCACATTTGCCCGGTGAAAACGAAAAGATTTGGATCAACATCTGCGGTCTTAATGCTCCAAGTTTAATACAACAAATTGGTAACTTTTTTCAGATTCACCCCCTGGTAATCGAAGATCTGAGCAATACCTACCAGCGAAGTAAATTGGAAAATTACGAAAAGTATCTCTTTTTTACCTCACGTATTTTGTATCTTGACGAAGAACAGCAAATCATCAATAGCCCCTTATTTTTTATTCTGAAAGAGAGAGTCTTGATTACTTTTCATGAGAGTAAATATCCCAGTTTCTCCAATATCTACAGAAGACTTCAAAACCCAGAATCAAGAATGCGCTTATCTGATGTGGATTATCTTGCTTATGCCCTATTGGATGAAATCGTCGATGAGTATTTTTCGATTGTTGAGAATCTGAGCAACACGGTAGAAACACTGGAAGAAAGACTCTTAAGCGATAGCTCCCAAAAAACCCTCCATGAAATCAGCGACCTAAAAAAAAGTCTTATTTCGCTTAAGCGTACCATTTGGCCCATGCGTCAACTGATCCATGCCCTAACCTTCATAGAAATCCCTTTAATCCACGCATCCACCAAGCTCTACTTTCAGGATATCTACGATCATACCATTCAAATCGTCGAAGCCCTGGAGACCTTTCGCGAGTTACTTACAACCATGCTCGATATCTACCTTTCAAGCACTAGCAACCGCACCAACGATGTAATGAAAGTATTAGCAATCATAGGAACTATTTTTATGCCTCTGGCTTTTATTGCAGGTATATATGGCATGAATTTCAAATACATGCCGGAATTGGAATTTCGCTACGGATATCCTCTGGTATGGGCTCTCGCTTTAGCTATCACCACCGCGATGATCGTCTATTTTAAAAAGAAAAAATGGCTCTAAGCCTGAGCTTTCTTCTTGGCAAGAATACTCTTAATCTTCATTAATCGCACCACATTAGATCGTTCATCTTCGTCCAGCTTGTTGCTTATAAGACGTATGGTATGATCCAATTCAGGAATGAGAATATACTCCAACGCATTGACTCTTCGCTTGGTCATTTCCACCATTTTTGCTATTTCGTAAAGTGAATATTGGATCTCAGCTAACTTAAGCAATTCAGAAAAGATAGCATCAAAATCTAATAACACTTCATCCAGCGCAGCACTAAGACCCTTGCCCTGAAATCGAATACTTTCAACATTGGAGGTGTTTTGAATATCAAAAGAGGGAAGAGCAATATTCATGACATTTTTCCATGTCATATCAATTTGGTATTCTACTGGATAATGATTTACTATCTGATCCATTTCTTCATCCGTATGTAAAGCACGCAAAACGAGGAAGCGCTCTAAAATGTAGGGAAGCTTGGAACTAACCATCTTTTCTTGTTCATCGAAAGCTTTAACCAAGACCAGAAGTTCACGTATCAAGGCTTCTAACTTGTCTTTCAGTAGCTTGTGTCCACGTTTGGCGACATGGGCTCTCTTTTTTGTTTCCAGGAGTTTCATCCTGGTAGGGCTGATACGGGTTTTCACTTGTCAGTTCCCTGCGCGGATTCATAGTATTGAGCAATGAATTCATCTTTGACTCGGGTAAGTTCCGATTTAGGCAAGATACTAAGCATTCGCCACCCCACTTCCATGGTTTCCTGGATGGAGCGGTCTTCAAAAAAACCTTGATTAACATAGTTTTTTTCAAAGGATTGTGCAAAATTCATATAAAATTTGTCGGTCTCCGTCAAAGCAGATTCGCCTAAAATCACAGCAAGTTCTTGTACTTCTCTACCTCGAGCATAAGCTGCAAAAAGCTGATTCATCACATTGGCGTGGTCTTCACGTGTTTTATCTTTTCCGATACCCTTATCTTTCAAGCGAGACAAAGAAGGAAGGACGTCGATAGGAGGATAAACTCCCTTAGCATGTAAGGCTCTGGATACAAAAATCTGCCCTTCAGTAATATAGCCCGACAAATCGGGTATTGGGTGGGTTTTATCATCGTCAGGCATCGTTAAGATAGGCATGGTAGTGATAGAACCTTTTTTACCCTTAATGCGTCCACAACGCTCATAAATGGTGGCCAGGTTGGTGTACATGTATCCGGGATATCCACGACGACCAGGAATCTCTTTTCGGGCTGCAGCAACTTCACGTAGAGCTTCACAGTAGTTGGTGATGTCAGTCAGAATGACAAGAACGTGAATATCCAGCTCAAAAGCCAGGTATTCAGCAGTAGTCATAACAAAACGAGGAACACTGATGCGTTCAATAACCGGATCAGACGCCAGGTTGATAAAAAGCACCGAACGCTCAAGAGCTCCAGATTCTCTGAGAGATTCAATAAATTGGTTGGATTCTTCAAAGGTAACCCCAATAGCCCCAAAAACTACAGCAAAACGATCTTGCTTTCCTAAAACCTTAGCTTGTCGGGCTATTTGCAGAGCGATATCGTTGTGGGGTAAACCTGCACCAGAAAATATGGGTAGCTTTTGACCACGCACCAAGGTATTTAATCCATCAATAGCAGAGATTCCTGTCTGGATAAACTCAGAGGGGTAGTCTCGAGCATAGGGATTGATGGGATCTCCTAAAATAGACTTTGTGGATTCAGCAATAATGGGACCCCCCTGATCGATAGGATCGCCAAACCCATCGAAAATTCTTCCAATGATGTCTGGGGATAGTTTAATCTCAACAGGCTTGCCAGTAAATCGTATCCGGGTATCGCGCATGTTAAGGTCTTCGGTTCCTTCATACATTTGAACCAAAGCTCTATTGGATTTCGCCTCAAGAACTTCGCCTTTTCTGACCGTACCATCGGGAAGAATTATCTCTACCAATTCTCCAAAACTGCATTCTTCAATACCATCAGCAATGATGATAGGACCAGCAATATCGCAAAGGGTTTTGTACTCTTTGATCATCCTGCATTCTCCTTGTGCTCTGCTTCCCAGTTCTTGCATACCTCATCAATCTGAGGTTGAAGATTGCATTCTTCAATGCGGGATTCAGGAATATATTTGACGCGACCGATTTTTTCTCGGACAGGAAACTTTTCGAGTTCATTCGCCATTAAACCTTTATCCATTAAGGACTCAGCCTGTTGATGGAGGCTTATAATATTGTGAAGCATATAGTATTGTTTGAGGGGACTGGTATAGGTATCCACTTCATCAAAAGCGTTTTGGTGAAGAAAATCCTCTTTCACTGACTTAGCTGTCAGCATCACAAGCTTTTCCTTTTCTGATAGAGCATCAGTGCCAACCAAACGCACAATTTCTTGAAGTTCGGATTCTTTTTGAAGAATACTCATGGCTAACTCTCTGTCGTGAGGCCAAAGATGGTTGACTTCCTTTTCAAAGTATTGGTCTGCCAGACGTTGATACAAAGAATAGCTGTTGAGCCAATGAATTGCAGGAAAATGCCTTGCATATGCAAGGGAGGCTTCCAGGGACCAAAAGACTTTAACCACCCGAAGCGTGGATTGAACTACCGGCTCAGATAGATCTCCGCCTGGAGGGGATACAGCACCAATAACACTAAGACTTCCTGACTCACCAGCCAGGGTCTGCACTTTTCCTGCACGCTCGTAAAACGAAGCAATTCGAGATGATAAGTAGGCAGGATAACCTTCTTCACCTGGCATTTCCTCCAGACGTCCAGAGATTTCACGCATGGCTTCCGCCCATCGGGAGGTAGAGTCAGCCATCAAGGCAACTTTATATCCCATGTCACGGAAGTATTCAGCAATGGTGATACCAGAAAAAACCGAGGCTTCTCGGGCAGCTACAGGCATATTGGAGGTATTAGCTATTAAAACAGTTCGTTCCATCAGGGATCGACCTGTTTTAGGGTCTTTAAGGTGAGGAAACTCCATTAAAACATCGGTCATTTCATTTCCACGTTCCCCGCACCCCACATAGACAATGATATCTGCATCGGCCCATTTGGCGAGTTGGTGCTGAATAACGGTTTTTCCGCTTCCAAAAGGACCAGGAACACAAGCAGTTCCGCCTTCTGCAACAGGGAAAAACATATCAACTACTCGTTGCCCAGTAATAAAGGGTCGATCAGGTACAATTTTGTTTTTTACGGGACGTTTTTTGCGAACCGGCCAGACCTGAACCATGCTCAAATCGTGAGTGATATTTTTTTCTGACTTAACTTGAGCTATAGTATCTTTCAGAGTAGCATCGCATTCGCCAATTTGAACCAAAGTGCCAGAAATGCCATGAGGAACAAGTATATAATGCTTAAGGGAGGGGGTTTCCTGCACATATCCGATCTTATCGCCCCCTGTAACAAAATCACCCTTTTCCTTGAGAGGAAAAAAATGCCACTCTTTTTCGTAGGGAAGAGGGGCAACATCGATGCCTCGAGCAATAAAAGCGCCATATTGGTCGTAAATGTGTTCTAAAGGTCTTTGAACACCATCATATATAGAGGTTACCAAGCCAGGACCAAGTTGGACTGACAAAGGAAAACCCTCAAGTTTTACTACTTCTCCTGGACGTAAGCCCAGAGTTTCTTCGTAGCATTGAATAAAGACTTGCTTGCCATGCATTTCGATGATTTCACCAAACAACTTCTCTTCGCCAATGCGCACAACTTCGTACATCTTGGCATCGGGCAAGTCTTCTGCAATAATTAAAGGACCCGATATGCTGACTATTTTTCCGTGAGCCATTTATACTGCTCCTTTCTCGCTGGACAATAAGTCAATTCCAACTGCTTTTCGAATGAGATCGCTCAGGGTGTTTCTGGCAGTACTCGTACTACCTTGATTGCTTGGGATAGACAAGATAACTGGTTTTAATTCCTGAACCAGAGAGGTGTTTTCTTTGTTGAGCTGAACAATATAGGTTTCAGTGATGATATAAATATCGTATAAAGCTTCTTTAAGAAGTTCGTGAAGTTTTTGGTTGAAGGACTGAGCATCCTGTACTGGAAATACCTCAAAAGAATAAGCTCCAAATATACGAATGAAATCTCTTTCTCCAAGTACGCAAGCCTTGATTTTTTTCATGAAACGGAACTCTCTTTCATCCAATAGGAAGGCAAGTCATATTTTAAGCATAGATAGTGCCTTTTGATGCTCTCAATTTCAAGCATAAAAAAAAGAAAATAAGCTAAAATGTAGCTTAAACCATAGGGATGCATCAATGGATCTTCCAGGAGTTTTTTTAAAAGATCAAACCAAAAATACTCGAACCTCAAAATCAGATCGAAATTGATTTTTTTATATACTTTTTCTTTTTCAAAAAATTTATGCCAATGAGTAAAAAGTAGTTCTTTGGGTATTTCTTGAAAATGAGATTTTAAAAGAAGGTTTAATTCTTCTTGTTGGAAATGACCCCCAGCATAAAATGGATATTCTTCGCTTTGGTGAATCTGAGATCGAAAAGCTTCAGTAATGTTGAAGCGATCGATGGCATATGCGGATAGTTTTTTGGTAAAGTCACTCCCAGAAGCAGAAAGACTTACCCAATCTTGCAAACGTTGATCAAAATGCTTTTCTGCCATTTCATCATAAGCGATTTCTTCCTGAGAAAAGATAATACTATGGAAATGAGTGAGATATGTAGTTAGAAACGGCTCATCCATGTGCTTCATTGCCATTTTCAGTTCATCAAAATAGACTTCCCAAAGGCCATTTTCAAAAGCTTTTGGGTCTCCAGCCAGAGAAACAGCCCGATGGTATCGTTTGCTTGAAAGAAAAGCAAGGAAGTCTTCCATGTTTTGGGTTTGACGCATCATCAACCCATCGCCAGCGTTGAGAAAAAGACCTTCTCTGGCTTTGAACAAACCAGACAAATAGCCATAGCTTTCACTCGACTTATGATGTAGTAAGAGCTTATTCATCTTTCAACTCAACTGTAAAATTTGTCATTAATCTCATTGGCATGGTCTTGGATAAATTGTTGAATGCTTTCGCTCAAAGGGAAAATATATCTAACCAAGCCGTGTTCTATAGCTAATCCCAAAGGAAGTCCGGTATCGACTCCTCCCCAGATGAATGAGGATCCGGAAGCTGTGTTGTAGGTCTTAAGCACCTCAAGAGATATGATGTTTTCAAGTTCCGGACTTACAAAAAGAGTAGCTTGCTGAACAGGGCTTTTGGATAATACCGAGCCCAGGTAAACCAAGCTTTTAGTTTTGATGACTTCAACAGCGCATTGATATAACTTTTCTTCAAGATCTTCCATGATACTGTGTTTAAGGTGCAAAACGCGTTTTTTAAAATCAGATTCAAAATTGAAGCGGAGGTAGTTGAGGCGAGAAGTGTATTGGTTGTTTTCTTCTTCGATGCGCTCTTTGCTTTTTTGTTCAATAAGCTGTTTTTCGCGATTGAGCAGAGCTTCAGATTGAGTTCGAGCTGTTTGAATGATCTGATCTGCTTCCGCTTTAGCTTCTTTGCTAACCACATCGGAGAGTTTGCTTAGATCCATTTTAGAATGCGCTTTTTTGAATAAAGGTTAACAAAAGGAAGCCAGCAACAAAAGCGAGCAAGGCGTAGGTTTCAACCAAGGCAGGAAGAAGCAATGCTCCTCCAGATTTTTCAGGTTGTTTAACAGTAAGATTGATAGCACCAGCAGAGGCTCGACCTTGATAGATAGCAGAATATAGAAGCACCAGTCCAATGAGGATGAAGCTACCACAGAGGGCAATACCACGACCAAGACTGATGGCAGCGCCTTCGCTAAAACCGGTGAGTTGCATACCTAAAAAAGCTAATACAAAACCATAGAGACCTTGCGTGGCGGGAAGAGCCACCAAAACAAAAAGTCGACCAAAAAGTTCGGGTTTTTCAGATAAGGCACCTGCAGCTTGTGTACCTGCGATGTTTAGTCCTATGGCAGAACCAATTCCACCAAGAGTCATGCAGGAAAAGAGTCCGATAATTGTCCAATGAAGACCAGTGTTGAGGAAATCAGCCAAAAATTGAGCAAAAGTCATATTCGTTATGCCTCCCTTTGTTTAACAAAAACATTTCTGAATCGTAATCCATATGCAACAAATTCTGTTCCACCCTCTTGATAAAAACGGCTAAACACTTCATAAAACAACAATCTAACGGGGTGAACAAAAGAACCTAACACGCTAAGCAATAAATTCAACAAATTACTGAATACCAAGACCACTACCACTAAAATAGGTCCGATGAAGGGAATATCCTTAAAGAGAAAAGACACCAGATTGAATGACATCGCCATCGATGAAGTGGCTACAGCAAGCGCTAATAAACGAAGATAGGAAAGGACATCAGCCATCAAGGCAGAAACGCCGTAGGTGCTTAGAATTCCGTAAAAATTGAGAGCTCCACTAAAAACTCCAGCCACAGGGTTACGGGTTTTAATAAAGCCTCCAATAAATATCATAACAACAGCAAGATACACTACCCGTCCAGCCCAAAAAACCATACCTGCAGGATAATAATTTGGGACAAGGAATTGCCCAACGACTAAGGTAATGGCAGGCATGAACAATAGCCATGAAAGTTGGTCAAAAATGGCTTGAATCCATTTTTTTTCTTTGATATTTTGGAGCATGGACATAGCTACACCAAGCATTTGGGAAAAGACTCCCAAATAGATGATGGCTACCATCAGAGTCATGACCTGCTCAGAGCTATTAATAAGCCCAAGAGAAGAATGAATGCGATGAATCAGACTGCTTTTTGGGGTATAACTGGAGATAAGGTCTCCAGCCCAGGAGGTGGTGAGTATGCCAAAAAAAGCGGAGGATACTCCTGCATATTTGAACATGCGTAAAAACCTTACTGTGCCGAGGTCGTGAGAGTATTTTTTGGACAAGCTTTGGCAAATAGCAAATAAAATCAAACCGTAGATAACATCGCCAAAGGCTATCCCAAACAAAATCAGGAAGAGAACGCTAACTACCGGGGTGGGATCAATCATCCCATATCGAGGAAGCCCAAACATACGAAGTAAAAATTCAAATGGAGCAAAAAAGACTTTGTTGTTGAATTTGATGGGAGCTGTCTCGTCTGCAGGATGCTCTGCAACATAGATCTGGGGAAAGCTTTGACGAAGCCAGGATTGTATCCTTGGAAGGTCTTTATTTGGAATAAAGCCCTCAACAACGGAAACATGGCGAGAAGTGGTAAAAAATTGCTCTCCTCGGAGCTTGAGTAATTGGCTCTCGTAAATGTCTTTCAGGAGAAACAAGCGAGCACTTTCAGCAAATAACCCAGACAAAACTAAGCGAGATTTTTCAATCTTTTCCTGAAGTAGAATTTTCTCGGATTCAAGGTCTTTAATAATTTGAGCAGGGGTGCCTGTAAGATGATCGATTGATAAAGTTTGAAGCTCGCTTCGTTTTAAAAGCATCTTGACTTCATCGGCTGATGAAGAGGGAAAAACAAGAACAAAGGACATTTCTTTGTCGGAAACTGGAACCTCTTCCACCACCGCCAATTTGAATAAGGCTGGATATAGCTTGAGTAAATCTTGTCGTTGAAGGCTTCGGGGAGCAATAAAAAGCAATCGAAGATACTGACTTCGACTTAAGTCCTCAAAATGAAACAAATAGTTTTGGTAGGGATAAAGCTCCTTAAGCTGGATTTCAATGAATGAAATGCGTTCGTGGTCCTGATTGATCTGGTCTTCTTGTTTTTTGCTTTCTTGGTAAGATTGATCCAAAAAGCTTTCGTGATCACTTTGGGTTAAAAAATCGGCTTCAATGATGGGCTTCTTGGGAATAAAATTGTCAATAAAGGAACTCTTTTGGGGAGTATAGCGGTCAATGATCTCAAGCAAATATTGAACTTTGTTGAGTCTGCTTCGAAGAGCTTGCTCTTCCTCTGGCTTGGACTTGAGAGTACCAAGCTTTGAGCTGATGTTTCGTAGATGTATCAAGCCCTGATGAAACAGCTCATTCCTAAAGAGCTGAAGATCGCTATTGTTGACAACAAACTGGAGCTTGACAAGCTTTTCGATAGCCATCTCAAGCGTGGGTCATTTCTTTTTTGAATTGATTCAAGATGTCTTGAAGGTGGGTGTCACGCTTTTTCAGAATCTTTTGAGAGATATCCTCATACATTTGCTGATAACGACTTTCAAGATTTTTTTGTTCGTTGACAAGCTCATCATGTTTTTGTTTGGTAAAACGCTGAAACTCAGCTTCAGCTTCATGTTTCAACTTGTCGATTTCTTTTCGAGTTTGGGTTTCGAGAGTTTGAGCCTGCTCTTTTGCGCTCTGTATCAATTCTTCTGACTGTTTTTCGAGCTGGATTATCTTGTTAAATAAATCATCGCTAATCATATACTCTCCTTTTTCATCCCTTTAGTATTTAACAACTTTAACTTTATTGTCAATACTTACTCCTTGCACCACTGATCCAATGGAACGAAGTTCGGTAACCAAATCGATCACTTCCTGGGTGATAATCTCGCCAGGACAGGTATAGGGAATGCCAGGAGGATAAGGAGCAATAACTTCGAAAGCTATCTGACCATCCGACACCTCAAAATCCATCAAAACAGGTTCGAGAGCAAAGGTTTCGGTGGGAGTCAAAATGAGGTTGGGGATCCGTGGAAGCTTGGTGATGTCTCTGGATTGTACAGGAATGGTGTGTTGGTCGTAATAACTTAGTGCTTCCATGAGATGAGCAATATCATTTTGAGTATTTCCTGCAGTGATAAAACACAGAATGTTGGACAAATCGGCCAACTCAATTTCGATGTTATGATCCTGATTGAGAAGTTTTTCAAGCTCAAAACCAGTGTATCCAGTATTTTTTACGCATATGGTGAGTTTTGTGGGATCAAAATCGCATATACCATAATTACCGATGACTTCATCGCGAAAAGAATAAATATGCCGAAATTTTTTAATTTCACTTCGTGCTTCGTCAGCTGTGAGAATAGCTTTGTCTATGAGTTCTTTGCCTTGCAAAGCCATTTGTTTGCGAACTACATCAAGCGAAGCCATAAACAAGTAGCTGGGTGAAGAAGTTTGAAGATAAGCCAAGAGAGTTTGAACTCGCCTGCGAGGGATACGATCTCCATTCAAATGCAGGATGGAAGTCTGGGTGAGGCTTGGAAGAGTTTTGTGCACACTCTGAGTAACCATATCAGCTCCAAGATCCACAGCAGAAGTAGGAAGTTGAGGGTGAAAGTGGATATGAACTCCATGAGATTCGTCCACCAACACTGTGAGGTTGTTTTCTCGGGCAATACGAATCAATTCCTGCGTATTTTCAGCCATCCCGAAATAATTGGGGGAAGTCATTAAAACGGCAACAACATCAGGATTTTTCTCGATGCATTCTTTAAGATCTTCGGGAGTGATGCCCGTCATCATACCCATCTCAGGATGAAAGCGAGTTTGAATAAAGACTGGCTCAACATTTCCCAGGGTAAGGCCAGCTATCACCGAGCGATGGGAGTTTCGTTGGACTATCAGCTTTTCGCCTGGCTTCACAGCTGCAAGGATCATAGCAACCACCCCCACAGTGCTTCCATTGACCAGGAAAAAAGAATGATCAGCTCCAAAGGCGTCTGCTGCGAGCTCTTGAGCTTCCTTGACTACTCCTTCGGGTTTGTGGAGATAGTCCAGACCCTCCACCTCAGTCAAATCTGCCTGAAAAACTTTTTCACCTAAAAGTTCAATCATTTCCTTTGGAGCAATTCTTCCTCTGGCATGACCCGGCATATGAAAGGCTGTACGGCCTTTATGTATGTAATTAAATACCGCATCATAATATGGCGTTTTGAATTGATCAAAAGTTCTACCCATCTCATGCACCCCTTTTCATATCAAATTATGTTTGAGCTCTGCTCAAGACATGAATCTTTCAGAGCTTCATTCCTGGAATAGGCCTCAATTTCATCGTTGCTGATGTGCAATGTGCCCAAATCGGGTTCGGGCAGGAAGCGATAGTCATTGATACTGTCTTTTTTTCGCAAAGGAACAGTGATGCCTAAGCTGGCATCAAAACTTCGAGTTTCGCTTGCAACCATGCCACCATTTTCGATGAGTTCCATCTGACGGATTTTCTCATAATTTATTGCTTTTTCAAGTAAGCGGAAGGAGTTCAAGTTTTTTATTTCAACACGTCCCTGGGTCTTGCCTGTCAAAGGGATTATGGATATGTTGACATCGAAACGAAAGGAACCTTCTTCCATTTTTCCCTTGCTGACTCCTAAATCTATTGCCATTCTATGAAGTTTTTTTAGAAAGTCACTCGCTTGAGAAGCATCGCAAAAATCAGCTTCAGTTACAATTTCCAAAAGAGCAAGTCCTGCACGGTTAAAATCAAGACCGATCTCTCCTTTGTCAGGATAATGAATTGTTCTGGCACTATCTTCTTCCAAATGGGCTTCTCTGATGCGAATCCGAGTATGATCCAGATCGAGGTAGCCCCCTTGGATTAAAGGGTGACGATATTGTGTTATTTGATAAGCTTTGGGCATATCAGGATAAAAATAACACTTTCGGTCAAAAGCTGAGGTATTACATATCTGAGCTCTCAACGCAGAACCCATCCTAACTGCTAACACCACTGCTTGATGATTGAGAGAAGGCATAGCTCCTGGGTAGGCCAAACATATGGGGCAAATATGACGATTTGGAGCTGATGAAAAAGAAGCAGAGCAAGAACAAAAAAGTTTACTCTGGCATAAGAGTTGCATATGAATTTCAAGACCCACACAAAGCTTAAACAAGGCTAAGCTCCTCTATCTTTTTTGCAAGCCGATGCAGGGTTTTTTCGGAAAATCTTGCTCCAATAATTTGCATACCAAGGGGCAAGCCTTCTCTGCTCTTTCCAAAAGGAATACTAATGGAAGGCAAACCAGCAAGTGAAGAGGGTATAGTGCAGATATCTGAATAATACATGGCAACAGGATCTTTTTTGCCTCCAAATCGAAAAGCAGTGTCAGGAGTAGTGGGACTTAGGACAAAAGAGACTTTTTCAAAAATTCTTTCCATCTCAATTCGTATATGTTTTTGGGCATTGATAGCATGATGATAAAAATCCTGTCCACCCTGAGAGCTGAGAAAATAAGCCCCCAGAATGATACGACGCTTTACTTCCGTACCGAGTAAAAGACTTCGACTTTGTTTGAGCATAGATTGGTAGTGGGTACTATTCACTCGATCACCCAGGTGAGTTCCTGCATATCGAGCTAAATTGGAAGAAGCTTCAGCATCACAGATAACATGATAAGCAGGCAGAGCATATTTGAAGTGAGAAAGTGACAATTCTTTGAGTTGAAACTCTTTGCTAAGTTGCTGTTTTAAGAATTCATATGCATTTCGAACATCATCCTTCATAGGGATTTGATCCAGTTCTTTGATGATGCCGAAGGTGGTGACGTTACTATTTTCAGGGAGTTGCTCATATTCAAGGTGAAAACTGGAGTTGTCCCGAGGATCATGCCCAGCAATGATTGACAAGAGTTTGAAGGCGGAATCCACATCCTTGGCAAGAGGGCCTATCTGATCAAGACTGGAACAAAAAGCAGACAAACCATAACGAGAAACCAGTCCATAGCTGGGTCGAATACCCACTACACCACAAAAAGAGGCAGGTTGACGGATCGAACCTCCGGTGTCGCTACCCAGAGCCATGGAACACATACCACTTGCAACTGCCACTGCAGATCCTCCAGAAGATCCCCCAGGAACATAAGAGGGATGATGGGGGTTTATCGCAGGACCAAAAGCAGAAAACTCATTAGAGGAACCCATGGCAAATTCATCCATATTGGTTTTGCCCATGATCCAGGCGCCTGCAGAGCGAAGTTTTTGAATCACAAAAGCATCATAAGGACAAACGAAGTCTTTCATGATCCTGGATCCATTGCTTAAAGGAAAACCCTTGACCGCTATATTGTCTTTAACTCCCACAGAAATCCCGTAAAGAGGTAGAGAAGGGTTTGTGGTGGATAAATAGCTTGGGTAAAGAGAGCTCTCAGAAAGGGAAGTCCGTGATATAAAAGCATTCAATTTACAGTTTTGTCGGTGAAGCTGGTCTTCGTGGGTTTGGTAAGATTCAAGTATCACTTGAAGCATCCGTTTCATCCAAAGCAGGCATCAGCAAATATGATTCACTTTGTATTGGAAAATTCTTGATCAGGATTTGCCGATCTTCCTCAGAAAGCTCCTGGGGATGATCATCTCGAAAAAAAACTCGCTGAGTATTTTCAGAATCCTGAATAGGAGGAAGTTCGGATAAGACCTCAAACTCATGGGCTATGCGCAGAAGATCCCCCAACAAGCTTTCTTCTTCTTCCTGATTCAATTCAAGCGCACATAAATCACACAGATGACGAAGGGATGCTCGATCCATTCATCAATGCTCAATAAGAGTTTTGGTGTCCCGAGCAATCATGATTTCTTCGTCAGTAAAAATCACAAAAACTTTTACCGGAGAATCGTCGGTAGAGATCATTCGAGTTTTTTTCATATCAGTCAGGTTGCGATGCTTGTCGAGGTGAATGCCAAGGCTTTCCATATGAGACATGGAAAGTTCTCTGATTTCTTTGGTATTTTCGCCTACACCCCCGGAAAAAACGATGGCATCAGCTCCATTCATGGCAGCCATATACGAACCAACATATTTTTTGAGTTGATAAGAGCATACTTCCAAAGAGAGAAGAGATAGTTCATGGTGTTCTTTGGCAGCTATGGTAACATCACGCAAATCGTTGGAAAGTTCACTAATACCAAGAAAACCAGATTTTTTATTTAGCAAGTCGTCCACTTGGTCAACGCTCAGTTTTTTTTCTCTCATCAAAAAAAGAACAATAGCAGGATCTATCGTTCCGCTTCGGGTGCCCATCATGATACCTTCAAGCGGGGTATAGCCCATGGTGGTATCCACGGATTTGCCTTGATCAACTGCTGCAATGGAGCTTCCATTGCCAAGATGACAGGTGATGATTTTGCATTTTTCGAGTGGTTTTTGAAGCATTTTGGCACATTCAGCAGAGATAAAACGATGGGAAGTACCATGAAAGCCATAGCGACGAACGCGATCGTCTCGGTATAAAGAGTAGGGCAAGGGATAAAGGAAGGCATAATTGGGTATGGTTTGGTGGAAGGCAGTATCAAAAACAGCAATTTGGGGTGCTTTCTTCATGAGCTTCATGCATTCCTTGATACCCGTGAGATTGGGTGGATTATGAAGGGGGGCAAGGGGAATGCACTTTTCAATTTCCTGGATGACTTCAGGAGTGATGATTATGGAAGATTTGAAGCGTTCTCCACCGTGCACCACCCGATGCCCTACAGCAGCAATCTCATTTTCATTTTTGATGACTCCATGCTGAGGATCAATTAAACGAGATACAATGTATTGCAGGCCAAGGCCATGACTTGCGATAGGCATGATTTCTTTGTAGTCTGGATCCCGAAAGTTTTTGTATTTAAAGATAGCATCTTCTGAGCCAATTTTTTCAACAATTCCAGAGGCTAACTCGGTTTCATTGTTCATCTCATATAGCTTGAATTTGATCGAAGAACTACCGCAATTCAATACTAAAACAATCATTATTTTTCTCCCATCTATATTGCACCTATATTATTTCAGTGAATGATGTACATGAATTTTAACAAAAATCAAAAAAAAAATTAATTTTGGGAAAAAATAGGTAGGATGTTTTTATTAAAAAGAAGGAAACAACGCATGGATGAAAAAAAGCAGGAAAGTTTTAAAGATACGGTATTTATTCAAAATTTAAGCAACCTACTATGGACCTATACTCTTGCAGCACTTGAAGCCAAAGAGGCTCAAGCTTATCTATGCAAAGAAGTCGATCAAATCAAACTCATCCAACAACGAGAGCAAATCAACGCAAAAGCCTGTCTTACCGCCGATGTTGCAAAATCTCTCATGGAGCTTTCTGACCACTTCAAGCGCCTGAGTCTTGCAGCTCAAAAGAGCAAATCCATCGAAACTATACTGGAAGGCATGGAAATGATCAGCAAAGAAATGGATAAAGCCATGCAAAGCCTCCAAATCGAAAAGATATCTCCCGTTGGAGCCTTGTTCAATCCCCACGACCACGAATTGGGAGGAGTGTTTTTTATGCCCGAACTCGAAGAAAACCGCATCGTCGAAGTGTTGCGAGATGGCTATCGCTGTGGAGATCGTTGGATTCGTCACCCCTTGGTGATTGTCAATCAACATAAAAGTGAAAATTAGGGAATAAGTATAAAAATGAAAAAAAGATTTTTTTTAAACATAAGAGGAGGAAATCATGCCAAAAATTATTGGAATTGATTTAGGAACATCAAATTCAGCTGCTGCAGTTATGATTGGGGGCAAACCCACTATCATCCCAGCCGCAGAAGGAACCAGCGTAGGAGGGAAGACCACCCCATCCTATGTCGCTTTTACCAAAGATGGTCAAATGCTCGTTGGAGAGCCAGCCCGAAGACAATCATCACTCAACTCAGCCGGCACCATTTCTGCTATCAAACGTAAAATGGGGACCAAAGAAAAAGTCACTGTTTATGGCAAAGACTACACTCCACAACAAATTTCAGCCTACATCCTTCAAAAGATTAAAAAAGACGCCGAAGCCTACCTCGGGGAGCCCGTCGAAAAAGCTGTTATTACGGTGCCAGCTTATTTCAACGATGACCAACGCCAGGCTACTAAAGACGCTGGAGCTATTGCAGGCCTGGACGTCATCCGTCTGGTCAATGAGCCCACCGCTGCTGCTTTTGCATTTGGACTCGACAAGGCAGATCAAAACCTTAAGGTAATGGTAGTGGATTTTGGTGGTGGCACCCTGGACGTTACCATCATGGATTTTGGTGGTGGAGTCTTTGAGGTTGCCTCCACTTCAGGAGACACCAAATTGGGTGGAACTGATATGGATCGCATTGTCTATGATTACGTTTGTGAAGAATTTAAAAAAGAGCATCAAATCGACCTCAACAAAGACAGCAATGTTCATTATCGACTCAAAGAAGCTGTTGAAAAAGCAAAAATCGAACTCAGCACTGTCCTTGAAACTGAGATCAGCCTTCCCTTTATCACTGCGGATGCAAGTGGCACTCCTCTTCATCTCAACCTTCGACTCAGCCGCGCCAAGTTGGAATCCCTCATCAAATCCACAGTTGATCGCATGAAACCCCCCATGGAGCAAGCACTCAAAGACGCCCAACTCACTCCTTCCCAGATAGACAAAGTTATTCTGGTGGGTGGTCCTACTCGTATGCCCATCGTTCAAAAAACCATCGAAGATTATATGAACAAAAAACCTGAGCGTGGGGTGGATCCTATGGAATGTGTTGCCATGGGTGCTGCTGTGCAGGGTGGAATCATCGCTGGGGATGTGAAAAATGTTGTATTGGTCGATGTCACCCCTCTGAGCCTCGGAATCGAAACCATGGGGGGAGTCTTTACCCGCATGATCGACCGAAACACCGCTGTTCCCACCTCCAAAACCCAAACCTTCACTACTGCCGCAGACGGTCAGACCAGCGTTGAAATTCATGTGCTTCAAGGCGAACGAGCTCTCGCGACCGACAACAATTCCCTGGGTAAATTCATATTGGATGGCATTCCTCCCTCTCCCCGAGGCATACCCCAAATTGAAGTCACTTATGCTATTGATGCCAATGGTATCGTCAATGTGAGTGCTAAAGATAAAGCCACCTCCAAAGAACAACACATCACCATCTCCAATGCCAACAAACTCGATAAAGACGAAATTGAGCGCATGAAAGCAGAAGCTGAAAAATTCAGTGAAGAAGACAAAAAGCGTATCGAACAGATTGAAACTCGAAATCGCGCCGATACTTTGGTTCACACTGCCAAAAAAACGATCAACGATTTCAAAGAAAAAGTTCCAGCTCCTCTTATTGAAGACGCTGAAAACAAAATAAGCGCTCTCGAAAACGCTCTGAAAGAAAACCAAACCGAAGAGCTTGAAAAGCTCATGGAAGAAGTATCCCAAAGCGTTAGCAAAATCGGCGAGGAAGCCTACAAGCAAGCCGAACAAACTCCTGGTGCCAGCACTGAATCGGGTGCTGATACCTCCAATTCAGAAAACGACAACGTTCAAGAAGGCAAGGCAACGGAGGTATAAACCTCCGTTGCCTTTTTTCGAGAAACTAGTATGCTTATTTCTCGTGAAAAAGCTAAAACCACATACTAAGGAGCACTAAACTGGCTAATAGAGATTTTTACGAAATACTTGGAGTTGATCGCAAGGCATCCCAGCAAGAAGTTCAGCAAGCCTACCGTAAGTTGGTAATGCAATACCACCCCGACGTCAACAAAGACCCCTCCGCTACCACCAAAATGGCAGAAATCAATGAAGCCTACAACACCTTAAGCGATCCCGACAAACGTGGAAAATACGATCAATTTGGTGAAGCAGGACTTAATGCTGATCAATTTACCGGTTCCTATCCTGGCTCATATTCTCAGGGAGGGGGATTCTCTGATTTCTTTACGGGTACCCAAAATTCCTCCTTCTTCGAAGACTTGCTGGGCAATTTTTTTGGGGGTTCTGCTTCCGCGGGTTCCCATCCAAACTCACCAGAATCTCGTAAAGGCAATGATATATATTTTGAAACCAGCATCACTCTCGAAGAAGCCATTAGCGGAAAAAAGATATCCGTCCAACTCGATCGATTTGAAAGTTGCTCAGAGTGTTCTGGAAGTGGTGCTCAAAAAGGTAGTTCACCCAAAACCTGCCCCCAATGCAATGGTAGCGGCCAGGTAAGTAGCGTTCAAAATACCATCCTTGGAGCTTTTCGCTCTGTAGCCACCTGTCCCAAATGTCAGGGAAGGGGACATATCATCGAAAACCCATGTGAAGCTTGCAAGGGCTCAGGCAGAAAGAAAAACAGCAAACGGATCGACCTCGATATCCCCGAAGGTATGAGTGATGATGTCAGAATCCGTTATCGTGGTTTTGGCAATGCTGGTTATCAAGGGGGAAGCACCGGCGATCTCATCCTTCGAATACGTCTCAAAGCCCACCCTCTCTTTGAACGAAAGGGTATCGACCTTTACTATACTGCAAGCATCAGCTTTCCCGAAGCCGTAATGGGCACCAGCCTCATTATTCCAACTCTTTATGGAGATGAAACCCTGAAAATAAATCCTGGTACAGAATCAGGAAGCACCTTTGTGCTTAAAGGAAAAGGGATGCCCGGGGATCAACAAAACAAGCGAAAAGGTCAATTGATCGTTACCGTCAAAACCAGGATACCCGCCTTCAACAAACTTGACAAAGATAGCCAAAAACTCATCAAAGATCTTTCCCAAAAATTAAAAAGCTAAGCTTCCCTGCTTAGTTTCCTTCCAACACACCATCCTTAAGGCGTAAAACGCGAGAAGCCATGCTGGCAAGCTCAAGATTATGTGTTGCACAGATAATGGTCATTCCAGTGATGGTGTTTAGCTCTTGAAAAAGCTCAAAAACCTGTTGCGAGTTCTTACTGTCCAGATTACCAGTGGGTTCATCTGCAATCAATATCAAAGGGTCGTTCATCAATGCTCTGGCAATAGCTACTCGTTGCATTTCTCCTCCAGACAATTGAGATGGGCGATGCCTCCGGCGATGTTCCAAGCTAACAAGTTTAAGAATGTCTTGCATAGCTCCTTTTCGGGGAATCCTTCCAGAGAAAGTAAGCGGTAGTAGTATGTTTTCTTCCACGTTTAAGGTAGGAATCAAGAGGAATTGCTGAAAGATAAAGCCAAAATTATTACGACGAATAGCAATCCTTTTTGCTTCGGATCGGGGGATTTGGAACTCGTTTAAAAACAATTTGCCTTTACTTGGTTGATCAAGACAGCCAATCATATGAAGTAGAGTAGATTTTCCAGAGCCTGAAGCGCCGACAAGGCAAACAAACGACCCAGGATCGATTGTCAAGCTAACATTATCGACAGCATAGACCTCTTCAGTGCCTCGTTCATATATTTTGCTAACATTTTGAATTCTTATTTCTGGTGATTTGCTTGAATTAACAATGCTATTCATTTCTTATTACCTCCAGGGGTGATATGTTTAACAAAGACATAGAAGGCAAAAGAGCGCTGATTCCTCCAACCAACACTGCAATAAAAACTGTCATCCCTGCCACAGGTAGGTTAAAAATAGATAGCTTTCCAGGAGGAGCACTTTCAACCAGGGCTCGGATAGCAGATTCAATGAGTGAGGAAAAAGCCAGGGACCACACAATGCCAATGATAGAAGCTATAAAAACAATAATGGTGGTTTCGAGAAGTATAAGTTTTACCAGATGAAAATTAGTTGCTCCTAAAGCCTTTAACATTCCAATCTCTTTCTTTCTTTCCTCAATGCTCATGAACATAGTATTGATTAGTCCAATCAAACCTAAAAGCAAGGTAAATAGCAGAGCTAGGTTCAACAACTGACGTGTTGTTGCTAGAAGTTGCTGGAGGGTATATTGTGCTTGACGATAAGTTACAGTTTGCACATCAGTGAGTTGAGACAAATCTTCTGATACAGAGGCTATTGAGGAGTCTTCCACTGTTTGAATAGCTACTGCTTTGATTACTTGATCTTCTCCTAAAAGGTTTTTTATCCATCCAAAAGGAATAAAAATAAAATTGTCGTCAGAGGTGCCACTTTGCCCAAGAATGCCTATCAAGGGAGCACTATATTTTTTTATTTCATCTCCAACAGAAATGGTGAAGCTAATTTTCTGCCCCAAAGTTGCTTTTAAGGTCTCAGCAGTCTGAGAACCAAGAATAACTTCTTCTGCGTTGTTATTGCTGAATACACTCCCTTGAGCTATTTTCCAAAAGGGTTTCAAAGAGAATAAGTCGTTTTCTATGCCATACAATGCAGTTTCATAGTCACCGGGAGATTGATCAGGATTCACTTTGCTTGGACCAGTATACATTGGGGATGCCATACGAACCTCTTTATGGCTTCTCACTTCATCTAGTTTGTTGAAGCTGAGAGAGCTTTCAATTTCTCCTCCATGAAGAAGAAGAGAAGTAGCTTCATATGGACAACCTTTCGGAACCGCAAGAATATGAATTCCAAGGCTTGAAAACTCACCTTCCAAAGCCTTTTCGTAGCCTTTTCCAAAAGAAAACAAACTAAAAAAAATGGCTATCACAATACTGATACCGAAAATAGTTAACAATGTTCTACTGCTTCGGATCCAAAGGTTCTTAAACGCAAGCTTTCCAATGTTCATGATCGCTCCTCCATGTTCATTACCACTAGAGGTGATAACTTTGCAGTCCTAAACATAGGGTACATCGCTGCAATAAAACCAAGACCAAGCACAAAAATAAAACTCAGCAAAAGGGTCTGAGGGGTGAAATAAAGTAATGATCCAGAAGGTGCACTTGGAATAAAGGATATCATCAATTTTTGTACCCAGGGTTTAAGTGTATAGCTCAGTAGGATCGCCAGAAGATTCCCTGCAAGAGCCATGCTCAGGGATTGAAAAACCACTAGAAGAGCCAAATGGGTATTGCTTGCACCAATAGCCTTCATGATTCCAAGCTCCTTAAGTTGTTCCAAAAAAGACATATAAAGGGTATTGAGCAATTGTAGAGCACTGGCAAAAAGAGTAATAACCAATATACCAAACATAAAGGCTTGAATCATATTAAGAAAACTCATCACTGAGTCAAGAACCTGAGTCATAGTGATCACCTGAACATCAGGGAGTTTTTCAATAAGAGCGGTACTTTCATTGATAAGACGTACGTCCTTAAGGGTTACAGCAACTCCAGTAAGGATTTTTCCAACATCAAGCTCTTCCTGAGCTTTGTGAAGAGGCATGTAGATAACGCTGTCATCTTCTGTTCCAAGCTCTGGAAGAATACGCAAGACTTTATACTGATTTCCCTTGGAGCCCACGGGAATAAAATCCCCTTCCTTGAGTTCTCGCGCTTTAGCTTTGTGAAAACCAAGCACAACACCCTCTTCAACCCCAAAGAGCGGTTGATTGATGTTCCAGTCGGGCTTCATGAAAAAAATGGAGTCTGTCACGCCGTAAATGATATCGTTTGACTGATGCTTTCCAGGGCTGGGAAGCATACCCATCAAAAGCCCATAATATCGCTCCACATTGTCCATAACGGCAAAATCTTCCAGCATGGTTTCAGGAAGATTGCTGGGGAGAATGCCTCCATACAAAATCAGGGCCGTAGCCTCATAGGGGCATCCCTTAGGTATGGCAAGAAGTTGAGCTCCCAGCTGGTTTACACTTCTGAGTATCGAACGGGTGTAACCATCTTTAAGACCCATTAGATTGATAAAAAGCATCATCGCTAAGGCAATAGCCCCGATAGTAAGAAATACACGATTCCGGGATCGTAACAAATACTTGAAGGAAATCTGGAAAAGCCTCATGAGATTTCTCCTTTATGGATTAACGTCGAGAAATTCTACCTCATATGCAACAATACTAAGAGTGGTGGCCTTTTTTTCAAAGATTCCCATCACGCGAACTCTCTTGCCCATAGCAGCCTGGGGAACATCAAAATCTTTGGGGGCAAGATTGACATAGAAACGGTTGCTGTCTTCGTCCTGGATATAAAAAAAACAACCCACCGAACATAGGGATATGATTTTTCCTTCCGTTTCGATAAAAGAACCAAGATAGGCATCGGTCTCTGCAGCAAGATCTTTCATGCTGACTTTTTGAATCAGGGAAGTATCAAAAGCCTCAAACTTTCCACGATACAGACGCTCAAGAGAGCCAGCAGTATCACTTTTCTTACAGGAAGCGAGAGCTGCTAAAATCACCAAACTTAAGCAAAGAGCTGTCCATTTCTTCATCTTTTTTCCTTTCGTTTAGCTGATGCTTTAAATATTTAAACAAGCTAACCACGATTCAAAAAATAAGTTCTAACTTATTATGCTTTGTTTCGTAGTATTTTACTATTTTTTTGTTTTAAGAGCACCATAGTTTATACTTATATCCGAAATGAAAAGAAGATTAGCCTTAATTCAACTCAAGGAATCATTTTCCTCGCTCAGACATGCCAATTTCAAACGTTTTACTGCAGGGCAAAGCATATCCCTGATTGGCACCTGGGTGCAAAACATTGCTCAACCCTGGCTGGTGCTCGAAATCACCTCCTCTCCCATCCTGTTGGGCACCATTGTGGCAGCCCAAACCCTTCCCCAAATGCTCTTCACTTTTTTTGCAGGCTCCCTTATCGATCGATTTCCTAAAAAACGTATTTTGTTAATTACCCAAAGCAGTTACTTTTGTTTAGCGATATTCTTAAGTCTGCTGGTTTTTTTCCAGTGGGTGCTCTATTGGCATGTGTTGGTCATAGCCCTTCTCTTTGGCTTGATGAACAGTATCGATATGCCCGCCAGACAAGCCTATATGATCGAGTTGGTTGGAAGAGAAGATCTCAACAATGCGATCGGGATCAACTCCAGCATTTTCAATCTGGCAAGAATCATTGGTCCCAGTATCGGAGGCATATTGATTGCCAATCTTGGATTGGCAGCATGTTTTCTTATCAATGGCCTGAGCTATATTGCAGTGATCTATCAATTGATTCGAATTGATACTCCCTTTCAAATCAAAGTAAAAGAAAAAATCCAGCTTAAAATGCTGATCACCGACATGAAAAATGGAATTCGCTATGTGCTCCAAAACAAAGCCATGAGCTATATTTTTTTTCTGTTTATGGTATTGGGCATTTTTGCACTTAATTTTTCAGTGCTCAACCCCGTATTGGTCAAAACTGATTTTTCACTGGATGCAGTTGGTTTAAGCTTCCTCATGACCTGCATGGGTATTGGTGCCTTAGTGGGAGCTTTAAGCGTGGTTTTTATCAAATCACGAAAACCCTCTCTCAGCAAAATCCTATTTATGTCCATGGGCTTTTCTCTTTCTCAAATTCTTCTCGGTCTATCTTCCTCCTTCGAGATGGTTTGTTTTTTTATGGCTTGTACTGGTCTTTTCATGGTCTTGTTTTCCACCAACATCAACAGCAAAATCCAGCTTGACACTGAAGATGCCTATCGAGGCAGAGTCATGTCTTTTTATGTTTTTGTCTTTGTCGGTCTTGCTCCAATTGGATCAATCTATGCCGGAGTTCTTTCTTCCCTTCTTGGCGGAAGAACAAGCTATCTTATCTCGGGTATCATCGCCCTTCTCGCTACTTTGATCATCTGGGCTTTAGTCGGTCAAATGAAAGATTTGCTTCGAGCCTGTAAAAAGATCGGCAAACTAACTCTTTGCGCTCTTCATGACGAAAATGCCTGGCAAAAAGAAAAGGAGCAGTAATATGAGTTATGACTTATCAAAAAACGAAGCTTTAGCTTTGATGAACAAGGCCATCCAAGCCAGAAATAATGCTTATGCTCCCTATTCCAATTTTAAAGTGGGTTCAGCAGTTTTGTGTGAAAATTCAAGGATTTACAGTGCTTACAACATTGAAAATGCTTCATATAGTCTTTGCAGTTGCGCAGAACGCAATGCCCTCTATCATGCCCATCTTTCAGGAGCCCGTAACTTTCTGGCTCTGGCAGTGGTTTATCACGAATCCGAATTTGCCAAACCTTGTGGATCATGCAGGCAAGTGATGTTCGAGTTCAACCCCGATCTCGTTCTGCTTCTCTGCAATCTGAAGCAAGCATACCAGATTGTGACCTTGTCCAGCTTATTGCCCCAGGCTTTTCAAGGCCATTCAATACCAAGATCCTCGAATATGCATCATGAATAAGAAAAAAATCGTTCTCACAGGCGGAGGAACAGCAGGGCATATTCTACCAAATATTGCACTAGCTCCTTATCTTGAAAAGGAAGCCTTCGAACTGCTATATATTGGATCTCACTCCTCCATGGATGAAGATCTGGTAAAATCCATGTCCCATCTTCCCTTTAAAGGCATTTCCTGTGGTAAATTGCGAAGATATTTTGATCTTCGCAATTTTGTGGATGTTTTTTTCATTATTCAGGGACTTCTGCAAGCATTTTTCATCTTACGATCCACAAAACCCGCCTTGGTTTTTGCTAAAGGAGGCTTTGTTTCTGTGCCAGTGGTTTGGGCTTCCTATCTGCTGAAAATTCCAGCATTACTTCACGAATCTGATATTAGCCCTGGCTTAGCCAATCGTCTCATGATCCCTTTCGCAAAATATATTTGTTTAAGCTTTCCTCAATCGCAAAATTTGGTGCCAAGAACCAAAGCAAGATTAACAGGGATACCTGTCCGCTCTTTTCTGCTTCAGGGGGATGCTCAAAAAGGCAGAGACTTATGCGGTTTCGATACTTCCAAACCCATACTCATGGTCATGGGTGGGAGCCAGGGATCTCAAGTGATCGATACTTTTACCAGAGATCATCTTGACGAACTGCTAAAACACTACCAAGTGCTTCACCTTGCTCGAAAACAGCAAGATGAGTCGAGTCATCCTCATCGAAAGGGCTATCATTCCTTTGAATTCGTAAAAGAAGAATTAGGACACCTTTACGCTTGTGCTGATATCATTATATCACGTTCAGGAGCCAACACTCTGTTTGAAATCCTGCACTTGAAAAAACCTGCCTTGCTGATCCCCCTATCCAAAAATGTAAGTAGAGGAGAACAGATATCCAATGCCAAAGCTTTCCAAGAGCTGTCCTGTGGAGAGATCCTGGAGCAGGAAGACCTGCGTTTGGAAAAAGTGCTGAAATTGTGCCAAAAACTTTATGAGAACAAAAAAGACTATATTTTTCATATGACAAAATGGTCTGAGCTGAATGCTGCAGAAAAAATTGTGGATATTGTAAGAGAGTTGACGGCAAAGAAATAAGCAGTCCCGAGGAGAATCGAACTCCTATTGTCGCCGTGAAAGGGCGATGTCCTAACCGTTAGACGACGGGACCAGGTAAAGAGCACTAAAGCTCTTGCGCGCACTTTGAGTCAAGCAGTCCCGAGGAGAATCGAACTCCTATTGTCGCCGTGAAAGGGCGATGTCCTAACCGTTAGACGACGGGACCATCTATGAGGCATGAAGGACTCGAACCTTCGACCCTCTGCTTAAAAGGCAGATGCTCTACCGACTGAGCTAATGCCCCAAATTCCTTTAATAGGATAAGAAATTATGTGAGATTGTCAACTGGAGATTGAAAAAATCATTGAGAATTAAAATTAAAACGCTTTTCAACGTTCCTGAATTTAGTGATATTGCGTTCGAAAAGCAGTTCAACTTTTCCTGTAGGTCCATTTCTTTGTTTTGCCAGATATAACTCAGTTTTGCTTTGATCATTTTCATCCACACGATGCAAAAACATGACCACATCTGCATCTTGCTCAATGGATCCGGATTCTCTGAGATCGGAGAGCAAGGGTCTTTTGTCTTGGCGCTTTTCGATGTCTCGACTCAATTGTGAGAGTAAAACAATGGGAATATTCAACTCACGGGCAAGATTTTTCATTTGTCGCGTGATCTTTGATATTTCTTGTACCCGGTTTTCTACTCGCTCCTGACTGTGCATCAATTGAAGATAGTCAATCATCAAAAGGAATTTTCCCTTATCGGAATAAAGTCTCCGAGCTTTCGATCGAACATCCAAAATGGAAACATCGGGAGTGTCATCGATATAGATGGGGGTTTCGTAAAACACTGAAATGGCATTTCCGATACGCTCCATGCTTTTTTCATCCACATCCCCTGATCGAAGCTTTTTCATGTCAACTTCAGCATAGGAACACAAAATTCGTTCAACTACCTGCTCTTTCGACATTTCCAAAGAAAAGATAGCCACGGGTATTTTTTCGGTAGTTGCCACATTGACTGCAACATTCAAGGCAAAAGAAGTCTTTCCTACCGAGGGTCTGGCAGCAAGAATCAGAAGATCCGAGGATTGAAAGCCTGAAGTAAGTTCATCTAAATCATAAAACTGAGATCTAATACCAGTGACAGCTTTCTTATTTTTGTATGAATTTTCAAGACGTTCAAAAGTTTCTGGCAACAATTCACGAATGTGGAGAAAATTCATAGGCTTGTTGGACTCTGCCAGATCAAGTACCATTTGTTCGGCTTTGTCGAGAAGCTCTTCAGCAGGGGTGGTAGAGGCATATTCCAGACCAAGAATATTGTAGCCCACATGAATCAACTGACGCTGTAAGGCTCGGTCAAGAATAATGCGAGCGTAATACTCGGTGTTGGCAGTGGTAGCAGTGCCAGAAGCCAGATTCACAATCTTTTCAATGCCACCAACCTTTTCAAGCAGGTTGCGACTGCGAAGCTCTTCAGGCAGGGTAACTACGTCAATAGGAGCATTTTTTTTGGATAAGTCCTGGATGACTTCAAAAATAAGCTGATGGGCCGGATCATAAAATGAGTCCGGCCCAAGCAGACCTTCAAGCTTAAGTAGGGCATCACGATCAATAAGAATAGCTCCAAGTAGAGCCTCTTCGGCGTCAATACTGCATGGAGGCGTGATGCTCATAACAAAACTATTCTTTCAATTCCTCGACTTCGATGGAAATTTTGGCTACCACTCCATGGTAAAGCTTGACATCGACATGATGTTGACCAATGGTTTTGATAGGTTCTTCGAGGATAAGCTTCTTTTTGTCGAGTCCTGCAATCGAACGGAGTTTGACGATTTCGCTAAGAATGCGATCGGTGGTAATGGCTCCAAAAAGTTTGCCTTCCTGACCGGCGCGTTCTTTAAAAACGAGCTTCAAGTTGGCTTCAAGATCTTTTTTAAGTTCGATAGCACGCTGTTCGCTTTTTTCGAGCTTTTTGCGTTCAATTGCTATTTTTTCGTCGTAGGATTTCTTGGATTTTTCATCAAGAATGACTCCAAAACCTTTGCGGACAATAAAGTTACGAGCATAACCATCGGATATCTGGACAACTTCCCCTTTTTTGCCCAGTGTATCGACATTTTCTTTGAGTAAAACAGCTATCTTTTTCATCGTACGATGTAGGGGAGAAGAGCAATCTCCCGGGCCCTTTTAATTTCGATAGCAATTTTGCGTTGATGCTTGGCGCAGGCACCAGTGTTTCTTCGGGGAAGAATTTTGCCGCGGTCAGCGATAAAACGCGCCATAAGATCTACATCTTTGTAGTCAGGTTGAATCATGGGGTTGGCGCAGAAAAAACATACCTTTCTACGTTGACGCATAAAGGGTTTGCGTCCCCCGCCCATTCCACCAGCAGAGGAATTCCCGCCTCCAAAGCGTCCCCCGCCTCTATTAAACCTGGGGGATCCGGAAGATCCACCAGAGCTTTGTTGTCCTTGATCGTTCATGCTATTTCCTCCAATTCTTCGGGTACAAAATCATAATCTTCAAAACTTTGGTTTTCTAATGCGTCAGGACTACCCATTTTGGATGATGAATCCTGAGGAGCAAAGTCTCCACCTTCACTCTGATTGGTATTTTTTCGTTCAAGCATGAAGGTATTGTCTGCGATAACGTCAGTAAACCATGTTTTTTGTCCATTTTTTTCTGAAGCCTGGATTTGAAGCCTGCCTTCTACAAAAACCAGCATACCTTTGCGGAAATATTCGCCAACTTTTTTGGCGAGATAGGTCCAGGCAACGATTCGTACAAAGAGGGTTTCTCTTTTCCATTCTTCATTTTGTTTGTAGTTGCGATCTACTGCAATCCGAAAAGAAGCAACCTGCTTGCCGGAAGGAGTGAATCGAACCTCAGGATCTGCTACCAGACGGCCGATGAGCATGATCTTGTTAAGCATCAGTCACGACTCCCTCTTCGATATCGTTATCTACCGCAAGATTGAGCTCAGAGCTGGGAAGAGTATCGGTTTCGGGATAAGTTTCGATGGGGCTCGTAGGAGTTTCGTGGTTGAGAGTGGGCGCTTTTACTTTTTGATCTTGTTTTTTGTTGCGTCTTCGTGAGGGGGGGGTGCGCTTGATGATCATATTTCTGAGTACGGTTTCAGTGACTCGTGAAAAATGATTCAATTCTTCAGGTACGGTTTCATCGGCGTCAAAAATAAAGAGAAAGTAGTGCCCCTCTCTTTTTTTGTTCATAAGATAGGCAAAACGACGTTTGCCCCAATAACGGATTTCGTGAAGAACACCGTTTTGTTGGGTAATAATCGATGATGCTTTTTCTTTTAGCTCGTTGGCTTGATCCTCGGACAAGGCGGGATCAAAAATGAACACTGCTTCATATGCTTTCAAACTTTCTACCTCCCTATGGGTTAAATTAGCCTTTACGGTCATGCCAGTAAAAGCAGGGCAAGCTTCTATTTTAACTTAAACCCTTTTTTTTTCAAATAAATTTCAAGCTTCATTTCAAACCAATTTTGGGACAGATTTTTTCAAGCAAACAAATACTACAAGAAGGTTTCTGAGCTTTGCATACTCTTCTGCCATGATATACCAACAAAGTAGCAAGATCGCCCCAGTGTTTTTTTGGCGTAATTTTCATCAGAGCGATTTCGATTTTATCTCGCTTCGTTTCTTTGCACAAACCCAACCTAAGGCTCAATCTCATCACATGGGTATCCACAACAATTCCTTCCATTTTTTGGTAGGCATGAGTCAAAACAACGTTAGCAGTTTTTCTGGCAACTCCAGGCAAAAGCAGGAGCTCTTCCATGTGGTCGGGAATCTTCCCGCCATGCTCTTGAACAAGTATGTGAGAACTTTGATGGAGATGTTTGGCTTTGGTTTTGTAATAATTGACCGATCGAATGAGCTTGGATATGGTTTCCTCATCAGCTTGTGCCATGGATTCAGGGGTGGGGAAGCTTGAAAAAAGGGCGGGACTAACCTTGTTGACCATCTCATCGGTGGTTTGTGCTGAAAGAATAACTGCGACCAACAATTCCCATTCGTTGTGATAGTGCAAGCCAGGCACCAAAGGATATTGATCCTTCAACAAATCAAGTATGTGCTGAACTTGCTGAGAAGCTCTGCTCATTCAGGTGTGACTTCCACGATAGGGCTTGATGGAGTATTTTTACTGGATATTTGCTCTCCTAAATACATCAAGAGCCCTCCCACAACCAGCAGGATGGAGATTACTCGCAAGAGCCACCCCAATACAGGAACCAAAAGAAGCAGATGATATGCGCTAACTCCAAGAAGCACAGAAACCCAATTTAAGTAGCTTCCAAGATTTTTCCTATCTTTGCTGATAAGATATTGAATAAAGACTCCCATGAGCAAAGAAGCAAGGGTGGAAGCAATCGTCCAAACAAAAACAGTAAAAAAAGTCAATGCCAAAGCTACCTTAAAGCCAAAAAAAGTAAAGAACAAGATCAAGACGGCAATAGGAGCACCGATGATAAAACTCAAACCAAAAGCCATTCCAAGACCAAACTGTTCCTGTGCTTTATTTAAAACGCTTTGACAAGGTTTTTTCAAAAGAGCTAAAAAGATAAAAGCCAAAATCAAAGAAGAAAACCAATTAAAAATAGTTAAACCCGCAAAAAGACCTCCAAAACGTGGTCTCCCCCTTTTTGATTTGTCAGAGCTGACCATAGGGGTGTAGGTTTTTTTTCTAACTTCAGCACCTTCATCAATGCTGGCTTCATTGGGAGAAGAATAGTCCAGGTTCTGGATGATGGCTCCAGAACCTATTTTAAGACTTTTTTCAACTTTAAGCTCCAGGGTTCCAAGGATCGAACCTTCCACCGTAGCTTCAGAGCACCCAGCCAAAACATCTCCCATAACTTGCCCTCTAAGATAGAGTTTGTCAGAGCCTGAATAGATGTCTCCAAAAACCTGTGCACCATCTTCAAGGTGTATATCAGCTCCCAGAGCAAACACATCGCCCTCAATCTCAGCATTGATAATAAGAGTTTTTGATAGAGCAAAAAGGTTTCCACCGATTTTGCCTTTGATAGTGACCGTTTCGCCAGCAGCAAATACATTGTTTTCAACAGTAGTGTCAACTGAAATCGTTTTGCCAGCGACAAAAAGGTCTTTAAGAATTTCTTTGGCTTCAATATTCACGATTCCACCGGCGACAAATAGATTACGAGCAGTCTGTTCTCGGCTGATATTAATCTCTTCTTTATCATTCGATGCCACAAAATCTGCAGCTCGAGTAAAATCAGTCCAAAAACTCATACAACAAAAAAAGAGGATTAAACTCACCAGAATTGGTGTTACTTTTTTCATTAATTCAGCTCTCCTTACTTCATTTTCCAAGTATGTTTACCAAATTTGCTATTATAAACATATTATAAATCTAACAAGGGGATTTATTGATAAATTTTTGCATAAAAAACCATTGTATGGCAATCAAGCTTTTACCGTCCTTGATTTTTCCCGAAACAAGTGCTTTCCAAGCCTCTTCCTCGCTCCAATAAAGCACCCGAATATGTTCAGCTTCAGTATCCAGGCCTCCGCCCTTATGAATTTGGTCTTCAAAACCAAGCGAAGCAAAAAACAGGTGTAAACGTTCCGAGGATATGCCTGGAGAAATAAAAAAGCTCTGTATATATCTAAGTTTTTTGCTCTCATATCCTGTTTCTTCTAAAATTTCCCTTTGCATCGTGGCATAGGGACTTTCTCCAGGATCAATCATCCCCGCAGGGATTTCGATTAAAGTATCCTTAGCAAAGCGATGCACAGGATAGCGATATTGTTCCACCATGATGAGTGCTTTTAAATCCTTGTGGTACAACAAAACAGCCACTGCATCTCCTCGTAAAACTGCTGTCCTTCTACTGCTCTGTACCCGTTGACCCTTCTTGTCGATAAAATCAATCACAGCCTCTTCAACTGAGATATATCCCTGATACAAAATTTTCCGCTCCCGAATGCTGATATCCAGGTGTTCCACGTCACTATCCCCCTCAAAAAAAAACATACATATTCACACTTTATATTATTGCTAAATTTAAAACAAAAAGGTAAAAAAGATAAGCATGAGAGAAAAAATACTTGCTACTTATTTACCGTTTCTCATCCTAACTCTGCTTTTCTGCTCAATGACATCCTGTTCGAGATCCATTCATTCTCAAATCCCCCTTAACATATCCAGTTTTTTAACTGTGAGCCCCGAAGGACATCTGTCCGTATTCGAGAAAATACAGATTCCAGCCAGTCATAGAGACGTCAATCTTGTTTTGACAAGAGAGAGTGGTCGAATAAAACCCAACAGTCTTAGTTTTCAGCAAGTCACTCAAAATGAAACTGCCCAAACCCCGGACAACTACCAGGAAAACATTGGCAATCAGGGCTTTAGTCTTAGCTGGTCTATCCCTTCCTCCACCCGAAGCAAAAGCTTTGAGCTCAACTACACCCTGGACTCTTATATTCTCAATCATTTTGACACTGCTCAACTGGAATTCTCCTGCCTCAAACCATCTGAACAGGCTGTTCTCCAAGAATGGGACGTGCAGGTCAATCTACCCTATGTGGACGATAAAGACCTTCTCGCATGGATTCGGGGAAAAAACTCAGGAAAACTTGAAGTCATACTGGAAGGAAATCTGCTCCTTAGCGCAAAGGCTCAAGAAAAAAAACTCGATCATTACATTCAAGTGCTCTTTCCTACCACCGCTACCCCCCTCAACTCCAACAAAAGCCTCGAGTTTTCACTTTCCCGTATCATCGAATCAGAACAAGGTATCGATCTGCTCATATCAGAACACCTGCAAAATATCCAAAGTATCTGGATTTGGTCGCTTATCATTCTGCTTCTTACCTTTCTCTATGTTTTTTCTCAATGGTGCAAAAACATTCGCTGTTTCAAAAACGACAACCATAAAAACTACCTTGAACGTCCTCCTGATATCTACCATCCCGCAGAATTAGGCATAGTGCATCGCTATGGCAAGCTGGACGTCCGTGACCTGGTAGCCACCTTGTTCCATTTAGCTGAAAAAGGCTATTTCGGAATTCAAGAATATGTTTTGTTTGTCAAAAATCAGCGAAGCAAAACCCATACCCTCGACTATCGCTTCTATCTAAAACCAAAAAAATGGGATAGCTTGATGTCTTACGAACAAATTTTGATGCAAAGCCTTTTTAATGATTTCTCTGAAGATGGACAGCTTATCACTCTTTACGAGATTCAGAAAATATTCACACGCAACCCTAAACGATATCATCGTTTTTGGAAAAGCTGGGTCAGAAACCTTCAAAAACGAAACATCATCCTAAAACTTTTTGATCACAAGGTTTTAGAACGTCAAAAAGCCTTAAAAATGCTGGGTTCCGTGCTTCTGTTTTTTGGTTTCGTTTTTTTCCTCTTGATTATCTTTTTTTTACCTGACTATTACTATCTCTTGCCTCTTTCCTTTTCTGTCTTTTTCTCAGGACTTTTCACCCTTCTTCTCTCTTTCTTTTTCAAAAAACGATCCAATGCAAGCGAAAAACAATACAGCATTTATTTATCCTACCGCCGCTATCTCAACGACCTTAAAACCTACTATTTCAAAAAAAAGCCACCCTCAGTGCGTCATTTTGAAATGGCTCTTCCCTATGCCATCATCTGGGAAATCGAAGAAAATCTTTTAGAAAGTTTATCCTACTTGTATTCCTCTGCCAATACTGGATCTGAAGTTTTAGCCAATACTTTTTATTCCTCCTCCCTATCAGGAGAAAATCCTGCACGAATCTATCAAAACATCCAGTCCATGATTCAAACCATGCTGATGGTGTTTTGCAAAGGTTCAAAGCTAAAATAAGAATCCTGAGCCTGGCAAGATGAGCCTAATCAGCATTTTTCTACTATGTATAGCTGGATTTTGTGCAGCTTTTGTGGATTCCATTGCTGGAGGCGGTGGGATGATAAGTATCCCAGCATTCATTATGGCAGGAGTACCCCCTCATCTTACCCTGGGCACCAATAAGTTTTCAGCTACCGCCAACTCCCTGACCAGTGCCATACGTTATACCCAGGAAAAGAAAGTAAACTGGAAGTTTTTAGCGGTATTAATACCCTTCACTTTTACAGGTGCTTTTTTTGGAGTTCAAACGGTGGTTCGCATACCCCAACTATACTTAAACCTACTCATTTCCTTTCTAATACTGCTGGTAAGCATCTATACCCTCCTGAAAAAAAATCTGGGCAAAGAAAACAAACCAATCCAACTCAATTCCAAACATTGGCTTTTTGCTGTTCTTTTTGCACTTGCTGTCGGCTTTTACGATGGCTTTTTTGGTCCTGGCACTGGTTCATTTCTCATGTTTGTGTTTATTAAGTATTTCGGAATGGATTTTTTACATGCAGGAGGAAATTCTCGAGTTTTAAACTTCATTAGCAATGCGATTTCTCTTGTACTATTCGCTATTCATGGTAAGATTTGGTATGCGGTCGGAATTCCAGTTGCTTTTGCTATGTTTTTAGGAGCCTTGAGTGGTTCCCGCTTGGCTTTTCGCAAAGGAGTTCTGGTGGTTAGACCCATATTTATAGCGATTAGTTTTTTTGCAGCGTTGAAGCTGATATACGATCTCATCGGCTATATACGCTGAAGGAGGAAGCATGCATAAAAACACAATAAAGTTCAGATTTCCTCGCATCTTGGTCGTCTTGTGCGCATTCATTCTCTTTTTGTCTTCCGTTTGCATTCAAGCAGATACCACCTCCGCAGAATCCGATCCTCTCCAGATCATTTCTCTCATGGACTCCGGCTGGATCGACCTCTACAATGAAGGTCGGGTTCGTGTGGACTACCAAGATTATCTTAGCGGAATTGGATCTCTTCGCTTTGACCACTCTCCAGACGGTAATTTTACGGGCGCTTATCTTCAGATACCCTGGCAGGATTTCAACAAAAATGGCTTCAAACTTACCTTCAAGACAGCTTCCTGGGAAAGGCTCGAAAGCTTTCTTATCGGTTTCTGCTCCGACGAGGAGTTTGAAAAAAATTTCGATGATTTTTACTTCATAGATCTCAAATACTATCTCAGCTCCATCAAAGACAACGAATGGAACAGCATCACTCTATCGCAAAGCAATCTTATGTCAGCAGGTTTTCCTAGCTGGAAACATATCGGATCCATCTTTATTCGCACCTTTTCCTCCCAGCAACCAACCCCTACCCTTTGGATCGATGAAATCAGCACTTTTGAAAGCAAGACCAAAAAAGGGGTGGTGATAGCCTACGACGATGGGCAGTTGAGTGCCTATACCAAAGGCAAGATCACCATGGACAGATACGGATTTCCAGGAACTATGTTTATCATACCCAGCTATATCAACCAACCCGGCTTTATGAATTCACTCCAACTTCAAGACATGGCTCGATCCGGATGGGACATCGGAGGACATAGCGACTACCTGCTCCCTTCTCTTCCTGAAGATTTGCTTGAAAAAGATATTCGAGACACCCAAAACTACCTCAAAACGCTTGGCTACGCAGGCTATCAGTTTTATGCCATACCTTACGGCGAATACAACGAAAAAGTCATTCAGATGCTCAAAAAATACTTCCCCTATGTTCGCCCCAATTACGCCCTTCACCAACCAGGGGGCTTTGCTCTTCCAGAAAAGCTGAATTCTCAGGTAGTATCCATGTACACTCCCGTCGAACAAATCATCGAATGGATAGACCAGGCCAACAAAAACAACGATCTGCTGATCTTAGTCTTCCACAAAATTGAAGAATATCCCATCTACGACACCGAATATCGTTTGTCTGATTTTGTTCAAGTTTTGGACTATCTCAAAAAAGGCACCATTCCCGTAACTACCCTATCCAAGTACTTTTATCCAGCCTCTTGAGCTCAATTCATGTTTTATTGAGAATCATTGAGAAAAAGAAGTAGCTTTTCAAAGGTTTCACTGCTGATGATATGTTCAATCTTGCAGGCATCCATTTCAGCTATGCTGGAATCCACACCAAGAATTTGATGAAAGAAAAACTTCAAGGCATCATGTTTGAGCCTTATTTTCTTGGCGGTGCTTTTGCCTTTACGGGTAAGAAACACCTTGCCATATCGGGGGTGAGCAATCAAACCCAAAGCTTTAAGCATGTCAAGCGCTTGACTTACTCCAGCCTTGCTAATATTCATAGCAAGAGCTATATCTGCAACCCCGGGATTGCTTACTTCTTGACTCAGATCATAGATGGTCTCAAGGTATTGTTGCATTGCCGGGCTTAGCTCATCAGCCATAGGATCCTGCTCCTTGTTATGTTATTCTTTTCCTTATTATACGTTATAAACTGCGATAAAAAAGATGTTGGAGGAACGAGTGAAAACTTTTTCAAATAGTCGACTTTCGTGCTACGAAAACTGCCCCTGGCAATTCAAACTGAAATATGTCGATGAAGTCGAAGCGCCGGATCCCTTTGAAAGCATTGAGATATACCTTGGATTACGAACCCATGAAGTGCTCGAAAAGCTATATCAAAATCTTCAGGAAGGCAAAGCCCCCTCTTTGGAAGAACTTTTATCATATTTCCAGGAGCAGTGGAAGTCCAAATTTCATTCTCAGGTTCGTTTGGTTAAAAAAAACGCCACCTGTGAGGAATTTTTTACAGCAGGGCAAAAAGCACTATCCAGCTACTATCAGCGATACTATCCCTTCAATCAAAGCAAAACGCTGGCAAATGAATTCCAAATCACCTTCCCTCTGGACCAATACCAGATTACTGGCTTTATTGATCGCCTGGATCAAAACCAGGAAGGACTCTTTGAGATACATGACTACAAAACCTCATCGCGACTCCCAAGCAAAACCGACTGCGGGAAGGATCGTCAATTAGCCTTATACCATCTGGGCATCCTTGAGGTTTATCCCCATGCAAGGCAAGTCGACTTGGTATGGCATTACCTTCGCTTTGACCAGGAGATACGCCTTTCAAAAAGCTCAGAAGAGCTTGAAGAAATCAAAATAAAAACTCTGGAGCTTATTCATACTATCGAAAAGGATCATCTCTTTACTCCGAAAGAATCTGCACTTTGTGCCTGGTGTGAATATAGTCCCCTTTGCCCAGTAAAAGGTTACAAAAAAGCGAAACCAAGCTTCCAGGCAAAAGTTAAACCAGGAGAAAAGTCAGGAAAACTTCTTCAGCGCTATACAAAATTATTTCAACGAATTCAAGACTCAGAAAAACAACTCAAAATGCTACGCCAGGAAATGAGTGAACTCAGAAACGAAATCGACCTCTTCTCTCAAGCCCATCAGTGCCAGGAACTTCATACCCAGGAAGCAAGCCTTAGAATCGAAAAAAGAAAACGAATCTGTTTTCCAGAAAATCTTGCCAGAGCAAAAGAACTCCAGGAATGGTTGGAGCAAAGACAGGTCTGGAAAGAGCTCTCTTCACTGGATTTACAAAAAATTCAGCACTTTATGCAAAACCAGCAAAGCGATCCCGAGGTGAAAAAAAAGCTCTTGGAATTTGCAGATATTTCCGAAAGCTCAGAGTATCGTTTCACTGAAAAAAACAAAGACTCAGGAGAATAAGAGCTCCAGCCTTAGATAGTAATGCTGTGAAGGACGGGATTTGACCCTTTAAAGGGGAAATTATACGCCATAATGCGATTTTCGATCAAACGTGCATCAGGCAGATGAGAGTGTGCAAATAGCACTGCCACCACTTTTTCTTCAGCCAAGAGAAACTCTCCAATCCGTTCAGAGCCATAAAAAGCTGTATTAAAATCCCATTTGGGGGAATCTTTGTAGTGCACACATTGCTGAAAATGAATGTGATGGGAGCAAAAGAGAATTTTATTGACTTGATTCCGAACGCTTTGAAAATCAGCTTTTATTTTTTCAATACAATAGGAGCAAAACTCTTCATCATTCAATTCCCAGCGTATAAAAACCGCATCATTCCACCGAGTAATCAGATGCAGTTTTCCCCCAATTTCTCCGTATAGGATCTTCTTCTGGTAGTCTTCAATGCTCAGGTCTTGCCATGTCATGTATTTTTTTTCATCCACTCGGATCAGTTTGTAGTTTTCAGGAAGAGTGAGGTAGCGTCGTCGGAAAGAGTAGTCATACCAACCAATGTTTCCCACAATTCCAACATTTCCAAGGATCATGGGGCAGGCATCCAAAAAATGAAAACCAGCATCTTCGACTGCCTCTTTAAGCACCAGAGTATATTTCATAAAGGAATTCATTCCCGTGGGTTCAACCCAGATATCATGGTTGCCAGCGGTAAAAAACTTGGGAATGGTAATGTCTTTGTACTTTTTTAGATAGTTGTGGAGCAGAGGAAGACTCTGAGCCACATCACCATTAATCACAAGAGCGCAGTCCTCTTTTTCTCGCTTGAGAGTGTTTTGAAGAATTCTTGGAAGCTCAAAAGCGCTTCTGTTTTTTTCAAAATCCACATGTAGGTCTGAGCTTGCAAATATTTTCATAGTGTAAATAATAATGGCGTTAAGATTCTACGCAAGAGGAGAGGCAAAAATATGAAGCAGAATCGGATATGTCAAACGATGGTAATAAGTCTATTGCTGGGAATATTTATCCTAAGCTCAAGCAATTTTAATGTAAGCGCAAAACAAAGTAAAACCTTCATTCCAAGGGAAGTGGAGCAGTATGCAAGTGATACCACCCGGTTGGCTCTGATGGTGGAGCTCAAAAGCCCCCCCTTGGCAAAATTCTCCCAAGAAGTCAAAGAGCAACTTTTTTCAAGCTATCGATGCGATTTATACTCAAAAATGCTCGATCAAGAACGTGTTCAAGTCTTGAATGATTTAAAAAAAATCGCTTCGGAGTGTCAGGTCAAATTCGAATACAAAGTGCTTTTCCATGGTTTTTCTCTCTACACCGATCCCCGTGGTTTCACCTTTTTGTCTCAACACCCCGAAGTAGCCCGTATATACGGACTCAATGAATACTATCAACATCGAGAATATTCTGTTCCAGCAGTTTCTGCCCCCGAAGTATGGAATCTAAAAGATGATTTTGGGCAAGCCCTAACAGGAAAAGACACCCTGGTGGGTATCATCGACACCGGCATCGACTATTGGCACGGAGACCTGGGTGGAGGCATTGGTAAAAAGGCAGATGGCAGTTATTACAAAGTCAGGGGAGGTTTTGATTTTGCAGATATGAATCCCATCCCCAACGATGGCTCACTTTCCTTCCATGGCACCCATGTAGCTGGGATAGTTGCAGGCATCGGAGAAGCAGGAATAGCCACAGGCTCCCCGGTAGGGCGAGGTGTTGCTCCAGAAGCTTCATTGATGGCATACAAAGTGTTTTCTTCCGGAAGAAGAACCACAGGTGGCGATGCTATTGCAATGGCGCTCGAACAAGCAGTCATTGATGGCTGTGATGTAGTTAATCTTAGTTTGGGAAAATTTTTCGGTTGGACTGAGGACCCCCTGTCCCTTCTTTGCGATCGAGCCTCCGAAGCAGGTGTTATTGTCGTAGCATCTGCAGGAAATGATGGACTTCGAAATAACAACATAAATCGCTTTCCGCTGGCATCACCCAGCTCTGGCTTAAACGTCATCTCAGTAGCCTCTTCCGACGAAACACTAAAACCCAGCTTCATTTTAGAGCTTTCCAACAAAGAAAAAGCAGGAAGTTTCCCTGGGCAAATGCTTGTTTTTTCCCCTCCCCTCCAAGAAAACAATAAACTATCCTGTATCATGATCGAAGGATATGGACTTGAAGAAGACTTTAAAGACCTTGAAGTCGAAGGAAAAGTTGTTTTTCTCAAACGAGGAGGCATATCCTTCAAAGAAAAAACCTTGAATGCCATGAAAGCTGGAGCAGCAGCCTTAATCATTATCAACAACGCTTCAGGTCTATTTGGAGGCACCCTGGGCGATGCGGGAGATTATATTCCCGTAATGGCTATCAGCAAAGAAGACGGTGAGATTATTAGCCAATTGCTTGAAAGCTGTCCAAACAGCCAGCTAACTTTTAGCTATGCTCAACTTGCGATTATGTCAAGTTTTTCTTCTCAAGGACCCAGCCCAGACTACTATCTCAAACCGGATATGACTGCTCCAGGCTCAGCTATTCTATCCTCAGCCCCGAACGATACCTATGCATATGCAAGTGGTACCAGCATGTCGGCTCCCCATGTGGCAGGCGGAGCAGCGCTCATGAAACAACTCCACCCCTCGTGGACTCCTGCTGAAATCAAATCCCTGCTTGTTAACTATTCAGATACCTTGCTTGAACCCCAAACACAGGAAGCTTTTTCTGTGTATCGTCAGGGAGCGGGGCGTATGAACCTGCTCAGATCTGCTCATGGCACCATAACAAGCAATCCAGTGAGTGTAAGCTTTTTCTATGTCAAAAAAGACTCCCAGCCACAAAGCACTTTTACCCTAAGTAACAAAGGCAAAACTCCTGCAAATCTTAGCTTTGAAATCCAGACCGATGATCCTGCTTATAAGATAGAAATCACCCCCACAGCAGGTGAACTACTTCCAGGAAGCAGTTCCACCTTCACCGCCACTCTCAAAATAAACGAACAAGAAAGCCCGAAGGCAGGTCGCCATGAATTCCGTATAAAAGTAAGCTACGATCAGCAGTACCTAAGCATTCCTGGCATCTTTCATTGGGGCGAAGAAACTCCACTGGACCTCACCCTAACGGCTTTTTCATATCCCAATCTTGCCATATCCCCCAACGATGATGGCTCAGGAGATCAAAACTATTTCTACGTGATGTCACCCAATTTGATCGATGGCATTCAAATCAACCTCTTCGATGATGCAGGCAATCAAAATCTTGGAGTGCTCTCTTATGCAAGAGCTGCGATGGGTGCCGGGTATTATCGAATCACCTTCACTGGTACAATCATGGGAAGAACTTTAGCAGACGGAATGTACACTTTTAAATCCTTTATCCTGCCAAAAGGAGCCGATTATCAAGACAAAAATCAATGGAAGGAAGGGAAATCTTCCAAAGTGCTGATCGACAGAGTTCCTCCTACTCTTACTCTGAGCATGAATAAAATCAGCATAGACCAAATCGAAATTGAAGGTAAAATTGATGACAATCAAGCTTCTTATGGGGTTTTTCTTTACTACGAGATCGATGACGAAAGCTTTGATATGATCAAAGTCGAACCCGATCGAAGCTTCAAAGCCACCCTCCCCATCAATGAAGACAATTTTTATATTCGCTTTACCGCTTATGACATGGCAGGAAACATCAGCCAGCTTAAAAAAAGAATCCCCTAATCACAATCGAGGTTTGCTTTAGTATTTCAGCTACCTTATAATGGTATTGGCGACAATCTAAAAAATTTATAAAGGGGAAAATCAAGTGAGTGAAAAAATTCTGATGAAAGGCGCCGAAGTATTAGGAGAGGCCGCAATCAAAGCTGCTTGCAGACTTTTTTTTGGTTATCCTATTACTCCTCAAAACGAAGCGCCAGCGTATATGGCCAAACGCCTTCCCGAAGTAGGTGGAACCTTCCTTCAAGCAGAAAGTGAGGTAGCAGCCATCAACATGCTTTACGGAGCCGCAGGAGCCGGTCACCGCGTGATGACAACCTCCTCCAGCCCAGGCATCAGCCTGATGATGGAAGGCATCTCCTACATTGCAGGAGCTGAATTGCCCGTAGTTTTAGCCAATGTGATGCGCGGAGGTCCTGGTTTGGGTGGAATTGGACCCGCACAAGCCGATTACTTCCAATCCACCAAAGGGGGCGGTCACGGAGACTACCGCATCATCACCCTTGCACCTTCCGATCTTCAAGAGCAAGTCGATCTAATGTACGATGCTTTCGACCTTGCAGACGAATACCGAAACCCTGTCATGATTCTCACCGATGGCCTACTCGGGCAGATCATGGAAGCTGTCGAATTCAAACGCGTCAAAGACCCCGCCACACTGAAAGCCAAACCCTGGGCAGCCACAGGTCGCAAAGGTCGCACCAAAAACCTTATCACCTCTTTCGACCTGGATCTCGATGGTCTCGAACGTCACAATCAAAAAATCCAGGCAAAATACGCCCTGGCAAAACAAAAAGAAGTTCGTTTTCAAGATTTTCATGCAGAAGATGCCGAGATTATCGTGGTCGCCTACGGTACGATGGCTCGCATCTGCAAAACCGCTATTTCGCATATGCGAAGTGAAGGAGCTTCAGTCGGTCTGTTCCGTCCCATTTCGCTTTGGCCCTTCCCAGAAAATCAAATCCTCCAACTGGCACAAAAACCCAGCACAAAAGCTATCCTTGTTTTCGAGCTAAGTGCAGGGCAAATGGTGGAAGATGTCAAAATGTACACCCACGATATCAAACCCATTCATTTCCATGGCCGAACCGGGGGCAATGTTCCCTCTCCCCAGGAAGTCATCGAAAAGATAAAAGCAGTACAAAAGGAGGTCAGGTAAGATGACTGACGGAATGAAACAAATTTTTAAGCAAACTCCCTACCTGACAGACACCCAGCGCAATTTTTGCCCTGGTTGCACCCATGGCACCATCCATCGCGTTTTTTGCGAAGTCCTCGAAGAGCTACAACTCCTCGAAAAAACCGTCATTGTGGTTCCTGTAGGTTGTTCCACCCTTTCTGTTGACTATTTTGAATTCGATACCATCCAAGCCGCTCATGGCAGAGCTCCCGCAGTGGCTACAGGAGTCAAACGCTCCTCTCCAGAAAACTTTGTGATCACCTATCAGGGCGATGGCGATCTTGCCTCCATTGGTACTGCTGAAATTGTACATGCTGCCAACCGAGGCGAAAATATCACCACCATCTTCGTAAACAACGGTATCTATGGTATGACAGGCGGTCAAATGGCTCCCACTTCGCTCATAGGATGGAAGACCGAAACTTCCCCTTATGGTCGCAAGGCTTCCTCCGATGGCAATCCCATCCGCATGTCTGAAATGTTATCCCAACTCAATGGTCCCGCCTACATCGCTCGTACCTCGGTAGATAGCCCCAAAAACATTATGGGCACCAAACGCGCAATTCGTAAAGCTTTTCAAGCCCAGATCAAAGGCCTTGGTTTCTCTCTCGTTGAAATTCTCTCCACCTGTCCCACCAACTGGGGAATGAATCCTGTTGACTCCCTTAAACGCATCCAGGAAGAAACCATGAACTACTACCCCCTGGGCGAATTCAAAGTAACGGAGGGACTATAATGGAGATTGAATTATTAGCCGCAGGTTTTGGCGGTCAAGGAGTCATGATCATTGGGCAACTGATTGCAGCAGCCGGTGTAGCCGAAAACAAATATGCCCTCTTTTATCCTTCCTATGGTCCAGCCATGCGTGGAGGTACTGCAAATTGCACTGTCATCACTTCCGATCAACCCATTGGCTCACCTGTTCTGGTGGCTCATCAAAATGTCCTGGTCATGAACCTTCCTTCCTTTGACAAATTCGAAAAAATGGTAGAACCCGGAGGAACCCTCTTCGTCAATTCCTCCCTTATCGAAAAAAAGAGTGAACGCAAAGACATCAAAATTCACTACATCCCCTCCAACGATATCGCTATGCAAGCTGGCTCCAACCTGGCTGCGAATATTGTAGTCCTGGGAGCCTTCCTCAAAGCCACCTCTTTCGTAAAAAAAGAAACCCTCGAAAAAGTCATACTGGAAAAATTTGAAAAAAAAGGTCAAAAAGTCATCGACATCAACATTAAAGCCCTAAATGCAGGATACGCTATTCCATGAAGCCAGAGCGTCTTTTAAAAAATTTTGAAAACCTGGTGATGGTAAATAGTCCTTCTGGCTCAGAAGGCCCTTTGGTGCCAGTGGTACGAAGCATGCTTCAAGGCATTCCTCTCGAAGAAATCCATCATCTCACTGCAGACGGGCAAGATACTCATTCTCTGCTGTTCCGTTGGTCTGCCAGCCCCGAATGTCAGCATCTACCTGGCATCCTGCTTTCTTCCCATCTCGACACAGTGGAAGCAACGGAGGGCTTGCAACTCCAAAGCGACGCCGAACGCTACGCCACATCAGGCACCACCATTCTCGGAGCAGACGACAAATCAGGCATAGCCATCATTATCGAAGCCCTTCAAAGCCTGCACGAAGCATCATTGCCCCATCCTGCCATCGAAGTTTTATTCACAGAACAGGAAGAAATCGGACTCCTTGGATCCAAACGTCTTAAAAACGGACTTCTCCAATCCCAGCAAGGACTTATTCTGGATTCTGACGGAAGTGCAGGTTGCATCATCCACGCTGCTCCCTTTCAGATGAACTTTAAAGTCAAAATTACAGGCGTTCCCGCCCATGCTGGTACCGAGCCCGAAAAAGGTAAAAGCGCCATTCTCGCTGCTGCCAAAGTAATTCCATCCCTTCCTTTCGGAAGAATCGACGAAAACACCACTTTGAATGTGGGCAAGATTCAAGGAGGGAAAGCAAGCAACATTGTAGCAGAGCACTGTATGGTGGAAGGCGAAATTCGCTCCCTGGTCAGAGATAAGCTTGAAATGCTGGAACATTATGTTCAACAGAGCTTTGAACAACTTACTCCTCAAGGCTACCAAATCGAATATAAAGCCACCCTGACCTACCATGGTTTCCATCAGGCTACCGACAGCCCCTTCATCCAAAAACTGCAAAAAAGTGCCCTCAGTAGCGGTATCCAACCCATACTTAAAAAATCCGGAGGAGGCTCTGATGCCAATGTGCTCAAGGGCCTGATGCCCCAACTTGAATGTGTTGTACTTTCCACTGGGATGCAAAATGTGCACACCCACAAAGAATGGATAGCAAAAAAAGATTTAATTGATTCCACCCAATGGTTGATTAATTTCCTCCAATGCTCCTCAACCTAAAAGAAATACTTCATCTGGCGGAAAAAGGCTCCTTTGCCATAGGAGCCTTTAACGTCCAGAACCTTGAATTTGCACGAGGTATCATTGATGCTGCGGAAGAACATCCCTCCCCCTGCATCCTACAGATTTCCTCCCGCACGCTCCATTTTTTTGGAATTAAAGAAATTCTTCAACCCTGTCTGAGTATGGCTCAAAAAAGTCTAGTTCCCGTCTGTGTTCACCTCGATCACGCACGAGACATCAACTTAATACGTTCTGCGATTGATGCAGGTTTTACTTCCATCATGTATGATGGTTCAAGTCTTAACCTCGAAGACAACATTCGTCAAAGTCAAATCGTGGTAGATCTCTGCAGAGGAAAACAAATTTCTGTCGAAGCCGAAGTTGGAGTAGTAGGTAGTGACGAAGAAGATCCAAACAAAGTTCTTCGCCTGCAATACAGCTCAGAGCAAGATGTCAGAAAGTTTTGCGCAGAAGTGCCAGTAGATGCCCTTGCAGTATCCCTGGGTAGCATCCATGGGATGAAAAAAGTGGGAGCAAGTCTCGACCTGGACTTACTCCGAGGTCTGGCTGATATTGCCCGAATTCCATTGGTAGTTCACGGATCTTCTGGAGTTAATGATGCAGACCTACAAAAAGCCATTCAGCTTGGTATTCGCAAGATCAATGTCGCAACAAGGCTCAAATGCGCTGCAGGTCAAAGCATATATGAGCTATCCCGCCTCAAGGGAATAGAAGGTCTTTCCGACAGCATGGGACTATCCATTCAGGTTAGAAAGGCTGTCAAAGATGCCACCCTTGAACGCTTAAAACTGTTTAATCCAAAAAACATAATCTAACACAGTAATCTCAGTAGACAGTAGTGTACTCGATAATCGAAAAAAAAAGCTATATTTTACTTTCTTTTTGTTTTGCTTCCATTTATAATACCCCTAATTATTAATCCTTCATTATGCAGGAGCTATAAATTGGTGATGTTTCGTTGTAAAGTGTGGCTAATCAATACGAGAGCTAATGAATCGATGAGCCTTATGGATTTTTTTGTCCAAGCATTTAGCTAAACAAAAGGAGAAGTAACATGACAAAACAAGATCTTTCAAATCGTCTCAACGAGTTATACTCAAGCAAGACTTCGCAATTTGTTCTTGTGGCTGGAAAGCCTGGTTCTGGCAAAACAAGTTTTCTAAAAAACTGGATAAAAGACAAATCAGCTATTTATCTCCGTTGTGACCTACAACACGATCGCATCCAGCTACCTCGCTTCAACAGAGCTCTTGAAGTCCAGCTCGAAAAAGAACTCAAAGAATCCGAGACTTGGGAAGATTTCTTCAACAAACTGCTTAAAGGGATCACAAAAAACAAAAGGACAGTTATTGTCCTGGACGAGTTTCCTAAACTCGTAAAATCCTCCCGCACGATTCTTAGCGTAATCGAAGAAATTTGGCCCCAGGCTAGTTCCAAGAATTCGCTGATGCTGATTTTGTGTGGTTCTTCCATGCCAGAGATGAAGTATGTCAACATGCGATTCTTCAATCTCACCTCTCCCGCTTCAGTCGTCACTTATGTTCCAGTTCAACCCTTAACATTCGAAGAATTCAGACAAAGCTTCCCACAAATGGACCTGGAAACGAGCGTAGCTCTTTATGGAGTTACCGGAGGAACCGAACGTTTTGTTGAACAGCTAAATCCCACTCTCAGCACCGAAGACAACCTACGTTATTTCTTAAGCCATCCCAATTTTCAATACCTTGATCCCAAATATCTCTTCAACTTTGATTTCCACGATCCAACTACCTATTTTTCGATTCTACAGGTACTGGCTCACAACGAGAAAAAAATTGGTCATATCGCTCGACGTCTCGATTTAAAAACCCACAACCTTACTTCCTTTCTCGATCGTCTGCGTGAGCTCGAACTTATTGATCGTATCCTGCCCCCCACCGATGAAGTGCCTGAAGCGAGTCGAAAAGGAAGATACCACATTAAAGACGCCTTTTACCGCTTTTGGTTCCGTTACAACTACATCTTCCAAGATGTTCTTTCCATCGACAACATCAACGTTGTGATTGAAGAATTCAAGACATATTATCCCGAACATATGAAAGAGGTCATCGCTGAAATCCTCATCGAAAAATTCCAAAAAGGTGTCTTCTTCCCAGTTAAATATATCGGACCCTGGTGGGATAGATGTAAAAATATGGATCTGATGGTATCAGGAAGCAAAGAAATGCTTTACGTCAAAATCAACACAGGTCCAAAAATTGCTGGGATGGACTCTCTGGACCATCTCGAACGAGAAGTAGCCTTTGTGGAGCTACCCAAACGAATTAAAAAGGAAACCTATCTCATCCTTTCCACCAACGGCTTTGCCCCCATGCTTCAAAAAGAAGCCCAGAAAAACAAAAACCTTCTCCTCTGGTCACTTCCCGACATCCTCTAAAGCCAAAATGTCGCAGAGGGCCTTGCACTTGCGACATCGCTCTCAATAAAAAAACATCAGGTGTAGTTCATTACACCTGATGTTTTTTTATTTCATACTTAATTTTATCGGAGTAGCTAGCGAATCAGTTGAGTCGATCTATTTTAGCGTTTCGGAGTTGTCTGTATACATTCAGTGAAAAAAAAGTTAAACCCAACCAAACCAGGGAAAAACTCAGCAGATGAGCTAAAGAAAAGGTTTCATGGTAAAGAAAAACCCCCAAAAACAGGGCAATACTGGGTCCAATATATTGAAAAAAACCAATCATATATAGAGGCAAGCGTTTCGCACCCATGCTAAAAAAAATCAAGGGTAAGGCAGTTACAGCACCACCACCCATCAAATAAAGCTGAATCGATGAAAAACCTTGAAAAAAACTGCTCTGTCCTTTACTTGCGATAAACAACAAGTATCCGATCGATGGCAACGAAGATATTAAGGTTTCGAGGGTAAGAGAGCTGATAGCTGGTAAAGGATTCAACTTTTTCAAGAGCCCATACAAGGCAAAACTGAAAGCAAGTATAAGGCCAATCCAGGGAAAAATACCAGCCTTGAAAACCATCATCATCACACCGAGTAGGATCAAAGCAAAAGAAATCCAAAGCAAAGTGCTCAGTCGTTCTCTTAAAACAAATAGTCCAAGAAAAACACTTAAAATAGGATTGATGTAGTAGCCTAAACTAGTCTGAACAATGTAATCATTATTCACAGCCCAGATATAGGTCAACCAATTGATATTGAGAAAAACTGCAGACAAGACTAGTATGGAAAAACGTTTTTTATCACGTAAAACTTCTATGCATTCACGTAAAAAAGGTTTGAACTTTCTGGAGCTCAGGAGCAGTAGGAGCAAAAAAACCAGGGACCAAATAATGCGATGGGCCAGAATTTCCATGGCAGAAACAGCTTTAAGCTGCTTCCAATAAACTGGAAGAACTCCCCACATGAAAAAAGCACTGATAGCAATCAGTAGGTCTTTTTTGTTGTATGCAGGGGTTACTTGCTCAACTCTCACAGAAGGGCTTCGAGGATTTTTCGCTTACGAAGATCCACAGGGTCCTGAGAGGCTATTGACCGCTTTAAAAAGTTCTCCATGCCGACTTTTGCATATTGTAATTCTTTCCTGGCCTGGGGAAGAGGGATCTGCCCCAACACCCAGAGCGTATTGTAATAGGGAAAGCGACGCCAACGACCTTTACCATCGCGCAAGGAGTGCAAAATCTCTAATCCTTTGCTAAGACGCTCCTCCCCTTTGTCCATGGTACCTGTTATCAGCCCCCGCCAATACGCAAGACTACATTTTCCACAACAAAAAATCCCCATAGGTGAACCCTGCAACTTTTCATCCTTGTTCATTTTTTCTCGCCATTGCGCCTCAAGCCTTGAAAAAGCGCTCTGCAAAGAAGTGTCTGCAATATTCCATCGATGCATAATAGAAAGCGCATCTTCACCCAGAATATGGGCAGTAGAAGCACCCGTAGTAAGTTTCTCTCCAGTAAAAAGAGTAGCACCTTGCTGAAAATCTTTCGGGGTAGGAGCACTCAATCCAGAATAGGAACCCTTTTGCCCAGCACGTTCAAGCATCCAGCGATATACCTCGCTTTGCTCCTTCGAAGGTATCGTTTGTCCGAAAAGCTCTGCCTGGTAAATGTGATTGATAGTTTCCCCAAGACTCTCTTTATTCAGCAATTTCATCTTCGTCACCCTTAATTCCTTCTAAATCAGCCTTTACCCAGGATTGACTTTCCTTGTCAGTCACCAATGCAGCTGCATCCAAACCTTTTTGAAGATAATCTTCCATCATCTCAAACTCGCCACTAATGCTACAAGCCCTTGCCATTGCCTCATAAGCATAAGCAACATAAAAGGGCTCTAATTGCTCATCAATGCTTATATCCAGGCACTTTCTTGCATAGATTAGCGCGTTATAGTCGTCCATAGCAGTGGCATAAACCCGTGAAAGCATCCAGTAGCCTACCGACAGATTGTTTGATGTTAGATCAGGATTTTTTGACCAATGCCAAAAAGAGCTATGGGCAAGATGAATCATTGTTTCGATATCACCTGGGTCACGCTCGGTTTTATCCAAAAGCTCCCAAATCTGATTAAAACACGAAGCAGAAAAAAAACGATGCGCCTGAACTAATTCATCTTGAGTCACTTTACCCTCCTCGCAAGAAACACCTATAACAGAGCATTTTCTGTAATTTTATCAAAGCATGGAAAAAATACAATTTGGGTGATGATAGCTATGAAACTTTCTAAAAGGGGTATAATTAAAGTAGTTTTAAATGACTTTTTTGTGCCATAAAAAAGGAGCAATAGATGGAAAATACAAAGCAAAATGGCTTAATCAAGGTTTTGGTAGGACTCAGTTTTATGGTGATGATCACTATTAACGCTCTCGCAAACGCTTTACCTATAGGTGGCTTAAATACAGGCGAAGTTTCTGACAGCTTCCCCAATCTTTTTGCACCTCAGGGTCTCACCTTTTCTATTTGGGGGCTTATCTACCTGCTGGTTTTAGGCTTCGTGCTCTTTCATATTGGTCTCTTCCGCCAAGCTTATGACAAAAAAGAAAAAAACCAACTTCTAGACAAGCTTGGGCTATTGTTTATCATTTCCTCCCTTTCCAATGCCTCGTGGATATTTGCATGGCACTATCAAATCATGCCTCTTACCCTGCTTTTTATGCTAAGTATTCTGATTTGTCTGATCCTCATCATTCAAAATCTATATCATTTCCATCAAAGCTCCAAGCTAAATGGAAGTGAAAAGTTTTTCCTCCGTTTACCATTCAGCATCTACTTTGCTTGGATCACTGTAGCCACCATCGCAAATATCACTGCCTTCCTGGTTCGTCTCGGTTGGAACGGATGGGGCATCGAAGAATCCCTTTGGACAGTAATTATTCTGATCGTTGGAGCTCTGATCGGAATTGCCACCATGCTTCGCTTCAGAGACATCGCCTATGCTTTGGTTTTTGTGTGGGCTTATGCTGGTATCTGGATGAAACACATCAAACCAGGTCCTGAAGGGTTTTCTGGCTTATACCCTGGCGTGATCAATACCTCTCTCGTCTGCATCATAGTTTTCCTCTTGGTAGTGGTATATTTGCTTATTCAACGAGCAAGATCCCATCAATCTTAACTTTATTTTCGTTTCCACAAATAATAGGAAAGCACACCCAAGGCAGAACCCCCGCTGTCCAGCACAACATCACTCGCTTGAGCGCCTCTTCCTGGGATAAAAAACTGATGATACTCGTCTGAAACCGCATAAAGAAAGCAAAATAATAGAGCTAAAAATAGGCCTCTTTTCCAGCTTATCCTGCTTGTTCGGAGAGCATGTATCATCAATATGCCTAAAACAAAGTAAAGAAAAAGGTGCGCCATTTTACGAATCATACTATGCCAGGATGCAACAGAAACATCCGATAAGGGAAAGCAGAAGTTGATAAATCGCACAAGCAAATCTGTCAAACCAAGACTCACTTCTTTGGATTGATGGGCTGCTTGAGCTGAAAAACAAAAAATCAAGAGCATCCACAGCACAAGAAGCATCCAATAAAATGTCGCAAGTGCAAGGTCCCTACGCATGTTTTAATCAAGCAATTGGTTGAATTGCTCTTTGATTTGGCTGAATTGGAGACCGTTTTGCACGCAATAGGCGCGTATAGTTTGGGGGGGATAACTGAGTTTGTCGGCCTTGATAATTTCCAGGATAAGTCTCATGCTGATGCCAACATCCAATAGATCTTGAAAAGTAGTGTTGGAATCGACTCGAACCACTCCAAGCATAGGGGAGTCTTCGCCTTCCCCAGATGTTTTCGCGCTGGGTTTTACCTCAGAGGTTTCTTCTACAAAACTAAAATCCACTTGTCCTATCTCGTTTAGCTTAATGGTATGCTGGTCAAGATAAAGTATCTGAGCCTCACTTAAATTCCCACGTTCTTTCAAGATTCGAACTGCCATTTCCAAGAGGTAGGTAGGTTCATGGGGCTCATACGGCATTCCCTTAAACATAGACACAAACATGACTACCGACCCATTTCCCAGCTCTTTGCCAAGTCTGGCAAGATCCTTGTACACCTTTTTAAAATCTCCATGTTGCACCAAATGGACATACTGGGGAGGGATCATAAAAGCTTCCCCCAAGACATCCAAAGGGATACGATAAAAAAAGGCTGTGTCTGCCAGAGTATAGGAACCACGAATATCAGCGGGAATAGCCTCACCTGCAAAGGGTCCATCCTCAAATCGCATAGGTTCTTTTGCGGTAGGAGCTGTAGGCGCTTCCTGGCTTGGAATATCTTTTGCCAGCTCATTCTCCAGGCTCTTCTCATTCTTAACTTCCAGAGCCTTTTCTGCTGGTTTGGGCGAATTGCACGCTGTGAATGCAAAAAGCATCACCATGCACCCTATTATCAAAGATAAAAGTACGTTTTTGTGTTTTAACATTTTCATCCTGCTACCTCCCAAAAGAATTATACAAGATAATACAAAATAAAAATGAATCAAGCATGAAACAAAAATGAAATAACTATGAAGTCAAAACACGAAAAAAAGAAATAATGGCCGTGTTGCTTCATTTAAAAACCTATTCGAACGGTCTTCGATGATTCAGCTAAAA
>ERZ795032.179-NODE-179-length-89723-cov-6.420774_pt1 | contig 89723 bp, 88 predicted proteins | sample MGYA00375124_ERZ795032 | MGnify/ENA primary metagenome ERZ795032 (study PRJEB30167, sample SAMN05720154) | activated sludge metagenome | isolation source: Anaerobic digester | place: China | collected 2015-12-16 ... | reverse complement strand
ACTTTCACTTTTTTCATATTGTTTCTCCTCCTTTAAACAAATGTTTTGTTTTATTTGCAATTTTGACTAAGAGTAACATAATTGGTACTTCAACTAAGACACCAACAATCGTTGCTAATGCAACCCCTGGGTTAAATGGGAAGATTGCAACAGCCACCGCAACAGCAAGTTCAAAGAAATTACTCGCTCCAATCATTCCTGCAGGAGCGGCCACATCATGTGGGAGTTTTAATAGTTTGGCTAGTCCATACGCAATAAAGAAGATTAAGAATGTTTGTAAGATGAGCGGTATGCTAATTAATACAATATGCAACGGATTTTGAATAATCAAATCGCTTTGTAATGAAAATATTAAGACAAGTGTTAGTAATAACCCACTAATCGTATATTTCGAAAATTTTGGTATGAATGTCTCATTAAAATAATGAAGTCCTTTGCGTTTGATGACAAAAAATCTAGTAAGACTCGCACCAACAAGGGGAATGACCACAAACAATAAGATACTTAAGAATAATGTGATCCAAGGAACACTGACTCCACTGATTCCAAGAAGCAATCCAACAATTGGAACAAAGAGTACTAATATGATCAAATCATTGGTTGCTACCTGAATTAAAGTATAAGCAGGGTTTCCTCTTGTTAAACTACTCCACACAAATACCATGGCGGTACATGGTGCAGCACCTAATAAAATCGCACCTCTTAAATAATCAGTCGCTAAATCGAGGGGAATGATGGAAGTAAACAATACATGGAAAAACAAATATGCAATTCCAAACATGGTAAAAGGTTTGATTAGCCAGTTTACAACCCATGTTAAGTAAAGTCCCATTGGATTCTTCCCTACATGTTTTACCGATGTAAAATCGACTTTTAACATCATTGGATATATCATTACCCAAATTAAGAGTCCAATTGGTATGTTAACAGATGCAATTTCGAGTTGTCTTAATATGGTTGGAATGCTTGGAATAAAATATCCGATTAACACACCAATACCCATACACATCAAAACAAAGACAGTTAAGTACTTTTCAAAAAACGATATTTTCATTTCATTCATCGTATCTTAAACCATTCTCGAAGATATCATTTGCTTCACTTCATCAATAGATGGAACTCTACCATAACTAACAATTTTACCATTAATGATGAGTCCTGGTGTTTTTAAAATTCCTGTTTCTGCGATTGCAACAATATCAGTTACATACTGAATCGTTGCATTTGCTTTGATTTCTTGATTGATTCGTTCTACCATTTGTAACAATCGTTTGCAATTTGCACATCCTGATCCTACTACTTTAATTTCCATAACTTTTACCCTACCCTTTCTTATATAAACAAAAATCCAATTGCATTAAACAAGTATCCCATGATTAGGATTCCTGCTGTCACAATCCCAACAAACACAAATAACAACTCTTTTTTGACTACTTTTTTTAACAAAATGATGGAAGGTAAACTTAACGCAGTGACTGCCATCATAAAGGCTAGTACCGTTCCAATTCCAACGCCCTTTAATACCAAAGCTTCAGCGATTGGAAGTGTCCCAAAGATATCTGCATACATTGGGATACCTGCAAGTGTTGCGATTAACACAGAAAACACATTATTTTGTCCAAGCACTGCTTCTATCCAAGCTTGTGGAATATACCCGTGAATGATCGCACCAATTCCTACACCAATTAAGACGTATATCCAAACTCGACGAATGATCTCTTTCACTTGGTCAAATGCATAACGAGTTCTTTCTTTTTTGGTCATTGCTACTTCTTCTACTGCACAATTTCCATCATCACAAACAGCTTTTGAAGAACTGCCATATACAAAAGATTCAACATATTTTTCCATCTTCAATTTACTGATTAAGCTTCCACCAATAATCGCAATAATCAAGCCAACAACGACATATGCAAGTGCTACTTTCCAGTTAAAGATGCTTGCAAGTAAGATAACCGATGCAATATCTACAAGTGGAGAAGAGATTAAAAATGAGAAGGTTACCCCAATTGGTAGACCAGCTTTCGTGAATCCGATAAATATCGGGATGGAAGAACACGAACAAAATGGCGTTAAGGTTCCTAAGAGTGCTCCTACTGTATTTGCTTTAAACCCTTTCATTTTCCCTAAGATAGCCCTTGTGCGTTCTGGGGAAAAATATGACTGGATGTAGGATGCAACAAAAATTAGTATCGCTAGTAATAAAAAGATTTTAATAACATCATAAACAAAAAAAGAAATGCTACTAAACAAGAGTGTATTAGGATCTAACTTAAACACATTTTCTAATAAGGTATTAACCAAATCCTCTAACCATTTCATTTTCAAAAGTTGATCGTTGACAAATCCAAAAAACGTACTTAAATAGAACATGTTCCCTCCATTTGCTTTAACCCATTTAAAAAGCCAATCACTTGATCTAGTGCTTCATAATTCACATGATACTTAATCCATGTTCCTTCTTTTTTCGCATAGGTTAATCCAGCAAGATGCAAAACTTTTAAATGATGTGATAGCGTTGGTTGCGTAATTGGTAATTTATCAATTAACGTACAACCACATGTTTCACCTTTAATCAACAATTCATATATTTTTAACCGGTTCGGATCCGATAGTGCTTTAAACACTTGTTCCATATTCATAAACAACTCTCCTTTATATATAGATGCTTATCTATATTGATATCTATCGATATATTATCAAAAATGTTTCAGGATGTCAATCTTTTTTGTGTAAAATTTATGTGAATTTTACCTATTTTTCGAAAAGTGCGTAATAAGTAAAAAAAATGGATTGTTATACAACTATAACAATCCTATTTTTTGATACAAATTCATGATTTGTTTGATGTCTTGATCTTTGGTAAATACATTTTTCATTCTTCTTTTTTGATTCTTTTTCTTAAAGATTAGTCCAACAATTCGAATAAACCAAAACCATGGTATGAGATATGGGTGTTTTTCTAGTGTTTTGTACTTGTACTTTAAAGCGCTTGGTTTTGGAAATAAAAGCCTAATTAAATAACGAAATCTTCCTTTTTGGATGGAACCATTGTTATTGCTTGCTTCCATACCAACCGATACCGCATCCCCAACATGATCTTCACTATAACCATACGTTCCACACTGAATGACAAAATCGGCTATTTCAGCCATTGTTTTAGCATCCATTTCATGAACAACCTCATAATTGCTGCTTGAAACTCCGAACCATTGGTTGACTAACGAATAAATCGTATCAAAGAACAGTCCTAATCCAATTGCCTTTAAATAACTTCTTACTTTTTCATAATCAATTAAATAATCATAGGTATGTAAATAAACAGCGATATCAAAGATACTGCGTATTCCACTGCCTTGAGATTTAAAGTGTTTTGCGATATGAGCTATTAGATAAACCAGGTGGTATTCATAAGTAAATTGATAGGTGGATTCTTCAATCTTAACAATATGTTCAAATGCGGATTGAAAGAATTCATCATAAACAGGATGGCGTGAAGGCATCAGTTTGGGATGAAACTCAATCATTAAACTACTTTTGACAAAGACATGATGATTTTCTGATTCGGAAACAAATAAAAATCCTATGTTTTTCATAATCTCATGGATTTGGATTAAGTCTTCTTGGTTGACCAATATATCCACATCACCCATTAATCTCATGTCTGGATATGGATAAATTCGGCGTAAGAGCTCGCCTTTCATCAATACATGATTAATCGAATGGAGGTTCAAGGCTTCTTTTACAACTTGTAAATGATATTGTTGATCACTACTTCTAGCAACTGTTTGTAAACAATCATCCTCTAGTTTTTTCAAAAGTTCAGGATGAACGCCTATAATCTCCTTACAAGGATAATATAGCAGTCCTGAAATTCCATGTGATACTGCTAATTTGTAAAAAGTTTTTGCTTGAAAATCAGTTGGTAATGTAACATCTATCGTTGGTTTCATCGTTTTTTTAAGTAATTCAATTAAGAAGTTCGATGTGGATGAACTCATGAGACATCACCTACTTCATCGTCTTTGATCTCAATTATTTTCTCGCTAATGACAGAAACATTGTCTTTATGGGAGACTAGCACACAGGTTCTGTTTCTTAATTTCTTGATGTTATTTAATATTTTAATTTCAGTGTCATGATCAAGCGCACTCGTTGCTTCATCAAACAACATGAAAAATCCATCTCTCATGATTCCTCTTGCGATTGCAAGACGTTGGATTTGACCTTCGGATAACCCATACCCACGTTCCCCTAAGATCGTATCGTATTTATCAGGTAATGTTTTAATGAAACTATCTAGTTCTGCTGCTTTTGCGGCTGCGACGACTTGATTCATGTCGTAATCTTCTTTTCCAAATACAATGTTATCACGGACTGTTCCCGATAGAATTAGATTTCCTTGTGGAACATACGTAAATAGCTTTCTTGTGGAACGACTCACCTTGATCTTTTTCCCATTTTTTAACTCAATGGAAATCGATCCACTATTTGGTTCCATGAGGCCTAACATTAATTTTAAAATGGTTGATTTTCCAGTTCCCGATATTCCTGATAATCTTATGATTTCGTTTGCTGGAATCGCAATCGATAAATTTTTAAGAATTGGTTTGTCTGGTTCATATCCAAATGTAACCGAATCAAAGATAAGTTGTTTAAAATCTTCGACTTTTACTTGAATGTCTTCGATGTTCTTTTCATTTTTAATGTCTTCTACTTCCATGATGCGCTCAGCGCTTGCAATCATCCCATAATACTTCGGCATCAACTGGCTTAAGCCACTAAATGGGGACTGAACTTGTTGGACAAGTTGTAAAATCGCTGTGAGTGACCCAAAGCTTAAGTTGTCTGCTACAATTTGTAATGCTCCCCAAATCAAAGCGATAAAATATCCAACTGATAACACACTAGTTAATCCACTTGAAGCAAAAATACTTAAGTTGTTTCGCTTGATCTTTTTCTTTAAATGATCTTGTAACAATGCTTCGTTTTGCTTACCAACTTCAACATAGGCATCAAAGGACTTAATCACCAACATGTTAGCAAACGTTTCTTGAACAAAACTTCTACTACTTGTTTCACTTTCTTGATGTTCTAGATGAGCTTTGCGAAGTGTTCCACCAAAGAGTTTCGAACCAAGTAAGACAAGTAGTCCAAATCCTAATATAATCAATGCAAAGTACTGATCTATAATAAACAAAACGACAAAAGCTGAAGTAAAACGAACAATAAAATAGGTCAGTTTCGGGACAATATCAACAAAACCTTCTGCAATCTTACTAATGTCACTATTGAACCGATTTAACAAATCCCCCGAGTGATATCCACTAATGGGTAAAAACTCTTTGTTTAACACATCTATAAACATCTCTTTTTTCATGGAAAGTTCTACTTTCCCCATTAAGTAGATGTTTAGATATTGGAATAACGCTCTCAGAACTAACATAGAAACAAGTACGATGCCTAAATAAATCATATCTACAACAAAGGTTGAAGAATCTGAGATTGCACTGTCGATGACTTGTTTGCTTGCTAAAGCAAAGAGTACTCCTGTTGAAGAAAACAGGATACTAACTAAAGTCAATACTCCTAGCAGGGGTAAGTACCCTTTATTTTTATGTATGATCCATCGAACTGCGTGTTTGTTCATAACCTTCACCTTCATTTTTTTACAATATTCATATATATATTATATCACAATGCATTTTCGAACACAATTCTTTTTGAGTTAACAACACATATGGCAAAACCGCCAATATCTTAGTACGATATTAGCGGTCGATCCATGAATATAGTCGAATGAGAAGTCTTCTAACCTTTGATTTTTGATGTTTCATCCGGGCATAGAATGAATTCAGCTTATAATACTTATCTTTATGGTAAAATCCGACAACTTTTGCTTTGATATCTTCTTTCAAAATCGGTTCATCACAACGAATGTTATGATCCCCTCGTGTAATCACTTGTTTTGTCTTGCGATTCATTTTTATGACTCGATGCAGTATGAAGCGGTTTTCAGCATTTCGAAACAGCACAACTTCGCCTTTTTTAATGGTTCCTGGGTGACCCAAATGGACAATCGTGTGATCACTGAGAAACAGTGGTGACATCGAATCTCCACTTACCCTAAGTGGAATCATGAACTCTTCATCTTCAAATGCATCAATCAACAAATTTAACACATCATAATCGATTGATTTTCTAATCATATTACTCTAGCAACTCATGCTTTCTTAAAAGATTGATAAAATTAGCAACATCTGTTTTTGCTAACTCTTCATCAATCAAGTATTGATGAACTACTTTTGAAACCAACTCTTCTTGTGTGATATCTTGAAGTAATTCTTTCCACAAAAATGCCCCTGTTTTGTTTAAGTTGATAATTGCTTTTCGTTTGATTGCTTCGTCTCCAACCGGAAAGACTACCGTATTACCAGCAATCTCTTTTATAACAAATCCTGCTTTAATTCTCAAATGTAACCTCCAAATATCATTTCATACGTGATTTTGACTGCTTCATACTCCATGTTACACGATAACTCATAACATGGAACAATGGAAATGATTTGTTCGACAACTCCAATAAAATCACTCATTACATAAGTATCGACTTCAAATCGAGTTAATTGATTGAATAGTTTTGGTATTATTTCCGTTACAGTGAGTGATTTGATGGAATTCGTAACAGATCGCTTAAGAAAGACAATGGCCTTTAGTGGAACCGATCGATTCTCATTTATATGATGTTTTCCGCTAAATGGTGTTCCATAAGCAAAGACTTGTGCACCTTGCAATCCTAATATGGGTTTATCATCGTTAATTTGTGTTACACAACTTCCAAAATATTCCATCCATAACCTGCTTTGGGTCGATTTTCCAACTCCGGAGTCGGCTGAAAAAATAATTCCTTGATCCTGATATGCAATGCAAGACCCATGTAGCATTACATATTTTCTAAAAAATAGTAAGATAGCAAGTGCCAAACCACATTTAAAATGTTCGAGTTCAGCACCTTTGATCGGATCATCGGATAGTTTACTATCAATCGTTACCCGTTTTCCAGATAGATCAAACTTCATTTGGTGAATGATTGATCCATTATGAATGTTTACAACTACTTTCTCAGTAGAACTGATATCATACTCTGCTACTTTTTTCGTGTAATCAATCACTAATCCATCGTATGGTATGATTTCCTGTACAAAACAAGAAACAATCTCGCCATCAAACGAATCTTCCTTACTGAAGTAAGAAACATAGCGTTTTGCTAACAAATCTTGATAGTGAAGGGTAAATTTTATATTGACATTGGCAATTCTAAGTATCATACAATCCCTTTCAATTTAGCAATCGTTAATGGTAGTCTATCTTATTATGTTTCTCAAAGATTTCTTCCTCAATTTGATTTGCAGGCATCGGTTTATAATAGTAATACCCTTGCATAAACGAACACCCAATCCGTTGTAAGAATACAGCCTGTTCGTAGGTTTCGACCCCTTCTGCGATTGTTTCAATCTTTAAACTCTTGGATAAATTAATAATCGTTTGTATAATCGAAGCGGTTTTTGGATTTTGATAATCTTGAACAAATGGCATCGCGATTTTAATGATGTCAATTGGCATTTCCTTTAAATGATTCATCGAAGAGTATCCTGTTCCAAAATCATCAATCGAAATCACAACTCCAAGTTTCTTAATGGAATGCAACATCGATATAATCAATTCGGTATCTTTCATAACCAAGCTTTCGGTAATTTCAAGTTCGAGTTTGGATGGATCCATCTTTGTTTCATTCAATACCGTTACGATTTGATCGCGGAGCTTTCCACTTTGAAATTGGTTGATCGATAGATTAATCGAGATCGGATATTGTATGCCATATTTTGCGAACCACTTTTGGTTTTGTCTACATGCACTTCGTAAGACATAAAAGCCAATGTCATCAATCAATCCTAACTTTTCCGCGATTCCAATAAAATCATTTGGGGGTACAAATCCAAGCTTTGGATTGTTCCAACGAAGCAATGCTTCAAATCCTAGGATTCGTTTGTCAAGGGAATCAATTTGTGGTTGATAATGTAGATAGAATTCATTGTTTTTTAACGCATCGTATAAAGCAGATCGAATTTGTAATTCCTTTCGCACACGATTCTTTAAATCGATATCACATAACTGATACTTGTTTTTTCCTTGATCTTTTGTATAATACATCGCGACATCTGCATTTCGAATCAGCGATACCGCATCAATTCCATCACTTGGATACATTGCTACCCCGATTGATGTCGACGTATAAATGAACTGTTTTTGAACTTGAAATTTCTCTTTAAACACAGATAAGATATCGCTCGCCAAAGCTTGAGCTTCATCTTGTGTGGTGTTTCTTGATAATATCAAGAATTCATCTCCACCAGCACGAGCAATCACACAATTGCTTGTTAACACCGTTTGAATTCGTCTTGCGACTTCAATTAATAAATCATCCCCAATAACATGACCCATTGTATCATTGACAGATTTAAACGAGTCAAGATCTAAGAATAGCACTGCGAAATGCTCTTTAGAAGCCTTTGCTTCCAAAATCGCATCATGAATGATTTCATTAAAGCGTAACCTATTCGGTAGGCCAGTTAAGTAATCATGATAGGCAAGTACATTAATTTCTTTTTCTTGTCGGTTTATGCTATCGAGTAAGGTATTGATTTCCTTAGCGACAAAGGTGATTTCATCGCTCGTGTTTGAAATCGGTAACCTTTTCATAGAACTTGTTTCATGACCAATTACTTTTAAATCATTATGTAAAAATAACAACCTCTTCAATACATTCTGATCAATAAACATGATGATAATGACTGCACCTATCAAGGCAACCGTGATTACTAATCCAATGATTACACCAGTTGTATTTTCAATAATGATTTCAACGGTCTTTGGAACCGTTACCTCATACATATAGTTATGTAGTTCAAACTGGTCTTCGATTGTTTTATGCAATACGTACGTTGCCTTATCTTCAAACGCAATCACAACATGGTTTGTTGTAAGAAGCGTGGAAGTATCTTTGATCGTAAACTCGATTTCAACCGTTTCTGAAATATAGTTTACCACATATTGATTTAATAATCTTCCAAAGACTAGATTCCCTCTTACCTCACCAATCCCATTTGTAGGTAGAATGGGGCTACTAACAAGTAACATTGGTCCATCAATGGTTGAGACAATATTACGAACAAAATGTTCGGGATTCGTATTATATAAGATTCCTAATTCATCCATTAATGAAACATAATATGGTTGAGGAGTATTCAATGTTTCGTTTTCATAATCTAATTCCATGTGATTTAATACCGTTCCATCACTTTTAATAAACAAAACTAAGTTTAAGTGAAGATTGGCAAACGAATCATAACTAATGTTACTATCGACATATTCTGGCAACAAACCCTCTATATAGTCATAGGTATCGTTCCAATATGCCCAGTCACCAATGTTACGATTCATCGCATCAAGGCTAAACTCCATTGCATTTTCAATGCGTTTGACTTGTAAGTTCGCATTTTCCATTTCTAAATCCACTAAAGCATTTCGAATCACAACACCAGTAAACAAAAACAACATCACGATCAACGACAAAATAAACCCTGTCAAAATCAGGATTGATTTGCTTCGTATGCTTCTGAAAATGGGTTGTTTCATACCTATAACACCCTTCTATGTAAGCAATGTATCTATATTATAAACAAATGCCACGTGATTTGTAAATGTAAATCACGAAATTTATTGTTTACATATTCAAAAAAAGTAGCTTCATTCGACGAATGAGCTACTTTATATGTTTGTTATGGTTTTAATGTAACGAAAATGGTTTCGATTCGATCTTCACTTCGATCATAAAATGTAATTTCCACACTAGATCCGATTCCGTATTTCACAACATCACTTAAAAGTCCTGCTAGTTCGGTGGATGAGTAAATATTTACGCCGTCAAAAGCAAGTAAGATATCGTGTTTGGACATAATCGTGTCTGAAATGGTGGTATCCTCAGCGATATCCACAATATAGACACCGTAATCAATGTGGGAAGGTGGAGCGATCAATTCACGCTCTTCAATCAATGCTGGAGTAAGTGCCATAACCGCGATAATGGTGATACCAAGCCGCGCACGAGGTGGAGCGATTCCTTCTTCTAAATAACTAAATGCAAGCAATTTAATGATGTCAATTGGAACAGCAAATCCCATATTATCGATTTTCGCATCGACAAACTTCATCGTGTTGATTCCAATTAACTCTCCTTTTAAATTAAACAACCCACCGCCAGAGTTTCCTGGGTTAATCGCAACATCGTGTTGAACGTATTGGGCATTAAAGTCAATCACACCATCGGAATCATAATCCTCAGGTACGAATCGTTTTGGATGACTAATCACCCCGAATGTTACAGACCCATAATAGTTATATCCACTTGGATTTCCAATCGCAATCGCAAAACTACCCTTGACAACTTCATCGCTATTTCCAAGTGCTGCTACATTGTAATAAGTCGTATGCGTAAAGCGAATGACAGCCAAATCCACTTTGGCATCTTTTCCCATGAGTTCTGCATCAATGTATAATTTTTCTTTGTCAATATACACTTTGATTCGGTTGATGTCTTCTGGTGAACCTTCGGTTTCTATCACATGTTTGTTCGTAAACGCATAGTAGGTGTAACTTTCGATGTTACCAGCCACTTCTCCTAAGGCTGGATCGGTTAGATTCGCAATTCGTTTATAAAGAACTCCGCTACCTAAACTGACCTGTACACCAGAATTTTCTAGGATTGGTCCGAAATTGGATACTCCAATCACACTATCTTCCACATTGGCAACCACACTTGTGACAATTTGTTCTAAATCGGTTCCTGGGTTAGAAGGAAGTGTTGTTGGGGTTGCGGTTGTAAAGAATTTTGATTCAATTAATACTCGTTCTCCAACACCATCTTGTAAATCGTAACGGTAGGTTACCTCTAATCGGTATTCATAATTGTTTTCTAGCCCTTCAATGATTCGTCTTGATAAATCCGGTAAGGTTTGAACGAGTGTTGATCCACGATACACGTTAATCGTTGATAAACTTCCAGTTAACATTCGGTCGGTAACTTCTAGCTCAAAGGTCGCAGTTTCTTCATCTGGTCTTACATTTTTAATGGAAAGGATTGGTAAACTTTTGCTTAAGGTTTTAAAGTTCGATGATATTGTCAAAATATCAGTATCTTCATAGGTAAACGTTGCTTTTAATTCATAGTTTGTGTTCGATAACAAATTGGAAAGTGTTCGGGTATTTAGATTGGACAAAGTTTGATCCAATACCCCATTTCTATACAGTTCTAATTTCGATAAGATTAACTCACTATCGGTAGCTAGCGTGAAATTAGCTGTGTGATGTGCCACTTGACCGATCGTAATCGTTTTGTTAAGGGTTGCGAAAACATACTCAACTAACAACACATTTTGCTGATCAGACTCTTCAAATAAGGAGTAGCTTGCATACACTCTTACGGTGTATGCTTTGTTTGGTGTAAGATTTCCAAACTGAACGGTTTGTTTTCCTTCATAGAGAGGATTTTCTCCCTTATTGGTCTCTCCCTCATAAAGGACCGCTTTCAAACTCGTAGGATCAATCGCCTGGTCCTCATCATTTACTGTGATTTCGACAGAGGCATTGACATAAGTGCTTGAAAGAAGCGTTATGGTAGAGGATGGAATTTGATTGCCGATTACTTCAAGTGATAAAGTATTCGTTCCATTCATCACAACTTCGCTGCTTGCATCTTTGTTTAAATATTTTAGATTGCTTACAACAAAGTCTTTTGTCCCTAACGTACTCCCCGCATCCACCAACACTTTTACTTTTTGATTTGTAGAACCTGATAAAAACTCAAAACTTAACACTTCTGTTTCATTGATGTTAAGTGACAAAATTGGTTGATCATCTGGATTTAAGAAATGAATTCCAATCACAATATAAGCATGACGTGATGCATAGTAGTTCCCATCACGCAACAATAATTGTTGGCTGCCTTCCATTTCAAAGGTTAGCCCTTGAAAGACTGGAACGACTTTTTCTTTGGTTTGCCACTCACATCCGGTGAATAAGAAAATAGATAACACCAATATGAAAGCAATCTTTAATTTATATCCTAGTTTCATAACAATCCCTCACTTTTATGTACATTTAATTATATCAAATCTAACCAATACTTTAAAGTTATTTGACATAAAAAAGAGTCTACGCCTAAAATGTAGACTCCCGTGTAATCTGTTCTTAATAAATTGTTTCTTTAATCTTTAAAGCAAGTCCCTTTACTTGGTCAAGTGGCAATGCACAAACTGCGATTCGAATTCCTTTTGCTAAAGGGATCGAGTAGATGTTTGCTTTGATCAAATCTTCAAATGCTTTTTTTGGAGCAGTGTGTGGTAAGGTTACAAAATATCCCCCACGATATGGAAACATTGGAAGTTCTATTTTATTTGCTTCTTTTAAGAAAATATCAGCTCTTGATTTTAACAGCTTACGAGATATAATTAATTCTTTTTTAAACTGTTCTTCTAGTGTACTATCACCCATTAGTTTATTTACTAAGTTGATCCCGGTTTTAGGTGGGCAACTCCATCTTGCACGTGCGGAATATAAACTAACGCGCTCAAATTCTGCGATTATTGATAAATCTTTGGATAAGGCAATTTGAGCCCCTAATCGTAATCCATATATACTATATGTTTTTGATCCACTAAAAGTGACAACAACTAAGGTATTCCCCTTTAATTGATTGAGTAATGCAAAGCGGTCACGTGATTCTTCATATGTTTCATCTGCGTAATCCAAATAGGCAATATCATATAACAAAATCACTGGAACATTACGAATCGCTAAATCATTGAAGAAAGCAATGACGGTTTCCCATTCTGCTTTACTCATCGAATATCCGGTTGGATTTTGACATGGATCATTAATAATTGTAATTAATTTATTTTGTTTGGCTACAACTGCTTCCGCTGCGTCGATAAACCCTTTTGTATTGAATGCATTTTCATCAAACATTGGATATTTTGTTACTAACCCATTGCATTCATTGATCATAAAATTATAATTACTCCAGTAAATATCTGGTAGTAATACTATTTCACCATGTTCTACATAGTTACTTAAAGTATTTGAGATTGCTCCACTCGCACCAGGAGTAGCAATGACACTGGATGCAAAGTTTGCATTTACAAAATCATAATGTTTTTGGAACACCCATCGTTTGATTTTTTCTTTGAATTCCACTCCACCGTCTGTTGGTGGGTATGCATACATTAATGCATTGGGAATCGAATGAATCGTATCATTGACAGTTGTAAACTCATAGAGTTGCCCATCTTCTGTGAAAAGTGCACCGATGGTAGCATCAATGATTTCTGGGTTTTTTGCTTTCGCAGCTTTCGCAACTGCCCCGATTTGTAAAATATCATCGGATAATTCCTTTGTTTTTGCTTTTGCGTTAATAAACGACAATTTACTCACCTCTTCGTGTGATATTATACCACAAAGAAAGCGTTTTTACAAACCTAAATTAGAGTTCCTTCGTGTAAAAAAGATAATTATTTCAAATTAAGCATTTGAAATGTTTTATCCAGTTCTTCGATTAATGCTTTTCTCCCGCTATATTGTGTCTTTATTGATTGATAGAGTTGGTGTAAATCATTGGCTGCTTCATCTACTTTACTAAGAAGCATAATATCTTTCATAACGCGTTGATACTGTGACCTATTACCCGAATGGATTAGGTTTACATGGATGCGAGTGATTAACCATTCTTTTAACTTTAGAGGCATTTTAGTATGAAACAAGTCAAAATGTTTTAAAAATATTGCTTGATTGTACACTGTAGCAAATTCAAACAAACAATCATCAAGTTCAAAGGTAGTACAAATTCGTTCGATTTCGTTTCTTCGATACGATTTCATTGCCTTCATTACTATTTTTGTTGCATCTTCCTTCCACTTATGTTTTGAAAAAGATGTTTTGATTTGATCAAAGAGTTCTAGCGTCGGGCTCAAAACAAACACTTTTTTCAAAATTTTTTGTGTTCTTACCTCGTCCCCAATTTCTTGATAAGCGAATGCAACTTGTCTTAATGTTTTATGATCTTTATCGATGAATGAAGAATATGTTTCATAGCAATAAATTGCTTTCTCATACTTTTCAAGAGCAACCATATCGTTAATATACATGGAGCGTAATCTTTGGCTTTTCGATAATAATTGCGTTAGCATCGTTTGATAATCTATATTGTCTGACCAAAGTAACTCTGTATAAATCAGTACTTCTAAATTTTCAGTCAAAGTAGTGCCTATCACGTAATTCATTTCATTCATATACAATAAGTGTAATAACACATAAGATAATCCTAGTACGTAATCGGCACCCTGTTGTTCTAATAGATTATAATAAATTCTGGTATAAAAAATATCAATCAACTCGAGTTGAGCGTTTCGAACAAAAAATTGTTGAATGAGTGTTTCATTATTTTTCACAAAAGGGGTCATAATTTCAGCTATGATATGGAGTACATTTATCAAATGTTCATAATCCATAAAATCATAATAAAGCATAATTTCATCAGTAAGTTCAAATAAAGCGATCATCTTTTTTCGCTCATCCCACTCATCGTGATCTTTGATGATTGTAACAAACTCTCTTACCTTCATCAACACTTGCTCGAAGTCATACGAGATATGTCGTGGTTGATCAACATCCCAATCATCCGCCTCATCAAAAAATTCATCTTCTTCCATAAAGTTTGCATCATAATCAACATCATCATCTTCAAAATCTGTTTTGTTACCATCTTGGTCTACTGAAGTGTAATTTGGATTGATTCTTGCCACAATTTGATTTAATTTGTCAAACGCACCAGATAGAACTTCTGGGTGTTCATCTGGATTTAGTCCATCAAATAGATCAACTTTATTAAACAATTCATCATTGATTGCGATTCCAAACAATGGTTCCATTTGTGTAATAAACTGTTCCTTCAATGCATACACTTCATCTAAGTCATCTTCTGAGTAGTGAGACTTAAACTCTATATAATCATCTAATATTGCATACATCAAAGCAATCTCATGTTTACAAGTCTCATCGTATGGACACGAACAATCCGTTATAAAATGATTATGATATACATCTAGACTGACATGATACATGTCAGATCCTTCTACAAGCCCATGATAGTGAATTCCATCATGAGTCCAAGATTCCTGAATACGTTTAGCTTGATAATACTGATATCCTCTTTTTTTAATGACAGGATTAACCTGATGTTCTAAGAACTCATTAATCATTTCTTTTAATAATCGATAACGTTCATTATTTCTTTTCATGTTCATCACTCAAACTTTCATTTATTTTCTGATTAAACTCTGTTCTTTCTTTGTTACCTATTGCAGTCAAACGATACTTCCCTCGTTCGAATCGCTCAAACCAATGATAAAAGTTCTTATTTAAGATATTCGATACATCATAAATGCCAGTTTTATTCTTAAGATCCTTTATCGAATTTAATCCCTCTAGAGCCATTAAATTTGCGATTAGAACCATTTTCTCCTTGTATCTGGTAAATATTCTACCCTTAGTCCCGCCAAGGTTTAAATCGTTTTTACGCTCATTAAATTCCTTTTTTACCCGTTTTGCTTTTCGGTAATTTTTATTCACTTTCTTCGCTTCATCATCTACTTCTAACAAACAAGTTACTTGATTATTTCCTACTTGTAAGATTCCAATGTTAAGTCTTTTGCATAATCCAATAAAGGATTTCATCTGCTTCTTATGCGACTTGACAGCTTCAACTGGAATACCAACATAAACCTTGTCACATACCTTTTGGCGATCAATCGCTTGATACATTAGCTTTAAGGACACAGTGTTTTTCAGTTCAATTCCAATGATTTTGTTATTATATTGCATCAAGATATCAATCCCGTTAATTTCGCCTTTCACAACGTAACCAAGATCCAAAAAGTATTGTTTGATGGGATGAAATAATTCTTGTTCTGAATGGTTCAAATTCATTCACTTCCTTTTATTTGATCAAGATTCACTCTTAACAGTCGTTCAGCAATCTGCTGAATCACTCGTGCTCAATGAATCTTCCGATGATTGATTTTACTTGAAATGTTAACTCAGCTTTTTCATCGCTCGTCATGATGAATGGTTCTTTGACAACTACCGCAATATATTTATCATCATATGATCCAAATGGTACAACCACTTTATCACCAGTCTTCAACGTAACATCACTTGTGGTATAAATGAGTGGTTTATCAATTCCTTGTACATACACACTTATGGTGTAAATTGCATCCATGTCTTGTTCGAACTCTATATCTTCAACTTGTATTCCATGTTCTAAATCAGATTCAAAATCAAACCACTCTGTCACTTTATCATAAGGATAAACGTGAGAAAAGAGGGGTGGTGAAAATGTCACATGGCGATTCAAATACTCATAATTTTCTTCGATCTGATAATCATACTGTATTCTTTTGTTGAGTTTCACCCATTCATCAATGTCTTGATAATCAATATTGATGACTTTTTCTTGATGTGGAAAATAAAGCACAACATTCGTGATGCGATTTGGACTGCTATACTCACTTAAGAAATCAGCAAATACAAGCATTGCATCTTGTGATATTAAAAACTTGACCACATCAAATGAAACACCTTTTTTTTGTAAGATGGATAGATTTGAGATGGGACTAGGCTTGATATGCTTATTTCTTTGAATTTCTTCTTTCACAAGATTAGTCAAACCATCAACCGTTTGATCAACCACGATATGTCTTTTTAAGCCCGATTGGTCCATACAAGTCCACAAAAACACTCGATGGTCTAACACCTCTTTTTGAATTGTATTTATACCAATCATTCGGTTTAACAATCCTTGAACAATATCGATATTCATAAATTCAGAAAACACGACTCCACTTGTTTGCACGATATCGATGATTTGATAATCAATATCGATGATTTTATTGGTATGACATTTCACAAAACCTTGAAATAACAACGATTCAGGATACGCACGATGGCGCAATAACTTTGATTCTTGAAACAAACGATACAAGTGAGATACTTGATCATCTGATTTACTAGAAGTATGATAGATATCTCCTCTAGCTTCTATGAACTTCTTCGTCACTGATTGATATAGACAAACATCAAATTTAGGTAAATAGGACGATAGGCCAAGTATATTCCCTATTTCTTGAGTTATATTTTTTAAAACGATTCTTTGATCACTTACCTGTTTAAATCCAAATTTTTCCATGAGTATATACCCTCTTTTTCGCATGTTAAGTACCTAAATTATAGCACATTATTGTAATTTCTAGTAATCCATTTTTGATTTTGATAGGAAATCAATCTCTATGAGGTTATAAATAACAAAGAGGCTCTTTTTTTTACAAAGAGCCATTATACTATGAAAATTAATCATATCTTGGTAATCCTGAATCACGTTTGTGAAGTTACAATGTATCAATTAATCATAATTTTGAATTTCATTCATCTATTTCTGTAAACAATTGCCCTATAACTTCTAACGTATTTAATGCACACTCATATAATTGTTTATCATTTGTGTAAAGTAAATCTATATGTAACGACTCATAGGAGTTTTTCAACTCATCTTTATGTAGAAGTTCTTTCCATTGCTTAAAATTATATGGTTCAAGCGAATTATAGTTTCCAGTACTCTTAGATCTTTTTTCTAAATAATATGTGTCTGTTGCTTTAGTCAATGATATAATTTGCTTCAATTGTGACTTATTCGACAAAAACTCTTGAATTTCATCCAGATTGTAGATCTTAGTGACATCATAAATATGTCTAATTTTATTTTTAATTGTCCCACCCAAAGTATGACGCTTAATCGCAAATAGTTTATCAATAAATGTCCTTGAAATATGCAAAACTTGAATTGACACCTCTTTTAGGCCATAATCCCTAATCGCTTCGGTATTTCCAATGAATTCCAAATATTCTTGAATATATGATTTAATCTTTTTATATCCGAATGGGTCTGGTCTTACCGATGAACCAATTTCAAATTTTACTTTATCATTAACATCATTGAACCACACATATGAACTTTTATTTCGTTCATTGCGCTCAGCCTTAATTTTTTCTACTAACAAACCATTTGTCATTATTTTTTCAATCAACTTCAAATGTTGTTCATATTGTCTACTAGTTAGATTTTCATCCGTATTAAAAGTGAGATCGATATCTTCAGAGAATCTATCAATAGAGTTAGGATAACATTTTGACAATGAAGTACCACCTTTAAATACCACTTTATCCATATAATCACTTTTTGATAACTGCATAAACATATACACAATCCAATAGTCTCTTCGAACTGCACTTTCAGGAATATTGCGATATCTACTTGTTAAGATGATTAATTGTGAAAATAGTTCTGGCTCAAGATGCAAAGTCATACGTGTTTCCCCATTCCGGTATCTTATATTTAGATAATGAACTAAGATGTGTTTCTACATGGTTGTTTATCTCAAATCTATCTAATATCTGTTTTAAAAATGCTAAAGTGCTTTTCTTAAATCGAAATGTTTTCAAAATAGAATTTAATGTGTCGTCCTTATAATTAAGTGTTATTTTTCTCGCATAATTGAGGAAAGCATTGTGATTAATATCTTGGATTTGATTAAAATTTTGTAACACTTCAAGAAATTCAATTAAGCACTTATTTGAGAGGTCACTACGCTTAAAATTTCTTTGATATAAATATACATTTCCAATCTTTCTATGATTACTTGTTAGAACATTAACATAGTACGAGCGAGTTTTAGATATTTGGGTTGTCAAACCCAACTTATTATACAACTTATAGCCAATTTCTATGAAAAGTTTGTTTTCAAACATTTTATTGATTAATTGGTCTTCACTTAACGGGATACTACCAAATTCATTTTTTTTAGGAACATAATAGATTCCTTTGGACAGTTTCATGATGTCATTTTCTCTTAGCAATCGTTCCAATATTTTATAATAGTTACCTTCAGAAACGACTTGAGGCATTTTTTTATATAAATCAGATGCAACAAACAACGTATTTATTGGCATATTATCAATGACCGATTTTACAACTTGTGTTTGAGTCATAGTGCTTCCTCCTTTCTTTACTACTATTAGTATAATATTATAACACCAAATTGTCAAGTTTTTTATTTTTTACTTGACTTTATTTGGAGCCTTAAGATAACATAGTAGATTAATAAAATTGTCTTAAAGATTGAAAACAAGAAAACATTTCTGAATATCATAGTTTAATAATATGAATAAATGAAATATGTTTTTAAAATTGAATATAGCTATCTCTCTAAATATATTATTATGGTAAACGAATTAGATTACTTTTTAGAATTTTACTTCTGTTGTTCAATATTATACAAGGTTTGTTGAATTATTATCATACATTTATTATTTTGTGTTCTATCCTATATCTCTTTTATAAGATCCGGAAGTTTAGTATAAAACCCTGATAAGTATTTTTTACTGAATAAATCGTTCTTTCGAACACCTTTAAAGTCAGATAAGCTAAGTAATGTGCTTTGACCAAGTTTTGTCTTTGATGTAAAATAAATTTGATCACGTCTAAAATCTTCGTCCATTAACATCAAGTTGTGTGCTGTACAAACAATCTGAGCATTTTTTGGATTTCGATTGATGGAATTAAATTGTTTCAATATATAATCTGATAAGATAAAATGTAATTTTGAATCAATCTCATCAATAAGCAATAATCTTCCTTGATCCAAAGACAATAGAATCCAACCTAGATAGAATAACAAACGTTTGGTTCCTTCTGAATGAAAACCGTGATTTTTCAATAAGTAAACATCTAAGTTTGATGCAAATCTACCATACTTATCATGTACAACAAATCGTGTCTTAATGTCTAAGGATCCAACTCCATCTGATGTTTCAGCAATTTGCATTGATTGTAGCATTGGTGTAAGTGGATTTAATGTAAATTTGTTATCTGCTCTGGTATATAGCATTTCTTTATGAACTTGAAAGCTATCAATGCCAATATCAGCTTGTTTAAGGATGTTTAACGCTTCATGAATGTATTTTCCATTCTCATACTCATAAATCTCAAAAGAATTTTGTGTCTCTTCAAATACAATTAATACCGAATCAAACCATTTTAGAACATCTGTAATGCTATCAACAACATTTGAACTCAATCCATAGTTTCTAGCAACCGACAAAAACAAGGTTGTTTGATCCAGTTTAATAATACTTGTTGTTCTTACATCAAACCCGATGATACTAAATGTAGTGCTTGTTCGATCAAACACATTGGTTAATCTCTCTACTCTTCGATATAAGTATTCGTGCGTAATTTTACGATTTGTAATTTCAAATCCATATTTATAATAGATTTTGTTATAAATAAATTCAACCTCATATACAGATGGTTCTGATTCTGTTCCTTGAAGTAATAAGTGTCTCTCATTTAAAACAATTAAATTTGGATTAGAAACCGCAGAATACATAATTGCTGATTTCATATAATTTAAACCTTTAAGGATATTTGACTTACCAGAAGCATTGACACCAAAAAGAACAGCACTTTTCAAAATCCCATTATTTTTTGCTTCTAATACATTATTATAGATTGATGTTACGTTTAGCTCTTGTAATTCATTATCTGATGTAGCTCTTAAAGAAAGATTAACTTCTTCATGGAATGATCTATAGTTCGACAATCTCAAATTTACTAACATATAAAATACACCTACTTTTTACATTTGTTATAACACAAAAAGGGTTGTTGTCAACCCTTATACATATTTTTTGTATTTTTTTTACATATAATATATTTAAGCAAATTAAATAACATATGCTTTTGGTTCGTTATATACTACGCATCACAAAATTTGGTGTACTAACCCATCATCAATTGTAATGTCTATATCTTAGTAAGGATATTGATCTCCTTTATCTCTGTTTTTCTCCCATTGTAAAGGTTGTAAATTGCTAATATCGTCAGTACCACCTTTTGCAATTGGTTTAATGTGATCAACTTCCCAACCAAGTTTTGAATTAGTGTTGCCATACTCTCCATACTGCATTAAGTTATTATATTTGTCATATCTATATTGAGATGGTGACTTACCTGCAACTAGTTTCCCTTTGTCCCATACTTTAAGTAATTCAGCACTACTGAAATTACCTCCACCAATTTTTCTGTTTCTCATACACATCACATCCTTTTAAATATTTACACAATCAATGATTGGGTTAGCTAAACATGAATAGAATTCTTTATTCGAAATTTTATCTTAATTTCAAAAACAACCACCTTTTAACAAAGGAAGTTGTTCTGTCTTATTCTTGTTTGTTACTTCACACGTTCTTTGGTTGAATTATCTTTTCTAGGTTTTTCTGATTCTGTAATTTTCTTTTCAATTTTAAAACGAGTAATATAATCAGTAACTCTATATGATACTTGTTCAATATCTTATTTAATTGGTTTGCGTTCTTTATTTGGCTGAGTTCAACTTTGATCCTTTTCTTTACATTGTTGAAAATGAATATCTTTCGTATTATCCTAACAAAAAGATTTTTTAAAAATCTATGTTAGCTTAAGACTAGTATAGATTATTGTAATTAATTCAATAACACTACCAAATCATTCAATAATTTACAACCTTCATTGATGTATTAATTGTCATTGAATAATAATCAATATTCAATTAATCTAAACCATACTTGAACATCATCATCAAATTGTTGGTCAATTACTTTTGCAATACGATTAATATTATGCTTAACTGTTTTTTTGTGAGAAGTGAAGAGTTTATTTAGTTCTTCTATATAATTTGCTGGCGTTATAGTTTTTTTTATTTTTATAATCTTAAAGTACAGACAAATATACATAATAACTCCTTTCTTAATTATTTACTGATATACCCATGAATGAGTATATTGTTTCTAAATATGATTTGTTAAATGGCCACTGATGGCATATGATGTTGGGAAATTTACTGATTAAATCTATGATAACAATCAGTGAAGGTTGTTGATATAAAAACGAATCATTTCTACTCATTATATTTTTAGCAACTAAACAAGAATCTTTAGAAATCAATGACAAATCGTAGACACAACAACACTGTTCTGAAACAATAGTTTCAATAAAATTTATTATCCTGGAATTTAACTTTGGTATAGTTATATATGCAATATTCTCTTTTTTACATAAAGATATTGATTCAATAACAATCTTATCGTAGAATTTAGTTTCAGATTTAATACAGTCGTTGGTTTCAACAAAGTATTCATCAACAACTTCCATTAAAGCAATTGATCTATGCATCTTTCTGTGAAGACCATTACCTAATTTTGCAATGGGTTTTTTATAAATTAACTGGTGACTTATCTCAGCATATGCATGTTGTAAAATTGATCTAATCTGAATTTCGCATTTAAAAGTTTCATCTATTTCTAAATTATTGATACATATTTTACTTTTGGGCCAGCATATTATATGGACAGACTGATAATCAAAGTAATTTGGTCTAGCATCCATTTCTTGAAAAAAATCTCTATCACACTGTGAGATCCACATGTCAGAATTCAAAATAAGTTTTTTAATTTTATTCACATCTGAAAGCAATGACACTATAAATCTTATGCCAACCTGATCCGTTATCTCAAAGAGTGGATTACTATAACTACTTTTTCTAAATAGTGCTTTCTCTATAAAAGATCCTTCTTCTTTAATTCTTGGACCATTTATAAATGCTATTGTGTTTTCAAATTCTGCCTTTACGCATTTTTCAATATTTTCTTTTAGGTACTCTCCCCAAACTCTTAATTTCTCTTTTCTACTTTTGTAAGCAAGTAACAACTCATTTTGACTCATTTTTATCATAATAATTTCCCGATTATGGTAATTTTATGTTCACTATCATATTTATCAAGTTCAATCTTTATTAGTTCATGTGATGTATATGGTATATTTATAGTTATTCCATTATCAAAAATTAATTTCTTTCTCTTAGTTAAATCGAGTACCTTGTTCATGTCTTTGATAACCAAGTTTGTAGGATAGTCGTTGTCAACCATATAATTAATGTACATCTCAATTTCATTTGTGCTGGAAAAGCAATTTTTTGCAAATTCGTTGATATCTATTACATTATTACCAGTCTGGCGTAAATATGAAAACAAATGCATATGTAAATAATAATCTGAATCATACTCGTTTTTAATGTACTCTTGTGTTAGTCTAAAAAAATCTACAGTATATAAACTATTATCATTTTTTATCTTACAGCCTAAAAAGTCTTTATAAAAATACATTGCTGCACCTTGTAAAGTTGCTCTTTCAACATTCTTATCAAATACTAATATCTTACTTTCTTGATTACTATCTATCGAAACAAATGCAATTTTATATAACTTTTGTTCTTTTCCTAAAAAAGCGTTAGAAATCATTTGCACTTTAACTTCATTTTCAGTAAGTTGATCTATTGAAAAAATTGAATCTATTTCTGCCTTGATTAAGCAACAGTAATCATTCTCAAGTTTTAGACCATATTTACCTTTTATTATTAATACAATGCTGTCTTTAATTAGTCTAGTTTTTTGCGAATCGGCTAAATGGTTAACGAGGAAAGGGGTAACTTCAAGCAACTTATGATCATTAACAATTATAGTACTCATATGTTTCACTGTGCTTAGATTTAATGTAGAATCCTCTTCTAGTTCTATGCTTTTTCCTGTTCTACCCAATACATCAATAATTCTTGTTCGTAATAAGTCAATAGTTTCGCTACCCAAGTTGGTGAGTTTTGTTGCTACAAAAGAAGGTAACTTTGAACCATCATCTTGAATAGAATAGATAATATTTGTTGTAACATGTTGTATGACAAGATTCACTAAAGTATGATTGTTTTTCCCCATATTATTTCCTTTCTTATCGCTTTGTGCAGATTAACGACTAAAATATAGTTTCAAACAGTATCTTCTTTCGTTGTTTTAAAATCCAGATTTACTTTTTTAGTTAGTCATATAAACACAAATCATTACATTGATAATTTTACTACACTTTCGAATATTATTTTATCAACATTTTTAGTTGAAATTAGCCCTTTTATTTCGCCAACATATCATATTTTTGTGCTCTTTTACACACAAATTGAGAAAAGCCAACTCATTTTGATTGTAGTTGGCTTAAATATTAAGATGCATTTTTCACTTTTTTTTCTCTTAGAAGCCTTATATTTTTACATGGCCCCTTTTCAATTATTTGCTTTTCAGTTAAAATTAAGTTAAATATTAATACCTTAAGTTGCTTCGCAGCAGTTTTAGCATTCCAAACTTGATCTATCGTTTCATATGCCTTCTTACCTAATTTTTCAAGTCTAGAAGTATCGCTTAATAGATTTTTTGTTTTTGTGATTAAATCATTCAAATCATCAAACATAATTCCATTAACATTTTGTTTGATTAAGAATGGTGCTGCACCAACCAAATAAGATGATAAACAAGCACAACCACTATTCATTCCTTCATTTAGTACTGCCCCCCAACCTTCTTTTCGGTTAGATGTTGTGATGAATATGTTTGCTTGCTCCATGTGTTTTCTAACATCGGTTGGTGACATGGATCCAGTTAATGTGATAAAAGATTCTAGTTGGAATTTTTTGATGTATTTTTCTACCTTTTCAAACTCTGGTCCAATACCAATCATTGTCAAATGAATGTTTGGAAACTCATCTTTAATTTTATGTATGAGTTTTACTGCCATTAGTGGTCTCTTCCAGTCAAGGAATCTTCCAACCCATACAAATTCTACTTTTTCATTTTGTCTTTTTCTTTCCCACAATGTTTCATCGTACTTATAATTTTCAGGAAAATATCCCCACTGATACATTTTATTCGGGTAAGCAAAATACCATTTATAATCGCTTGCTGCGTAGGCACTTGCACAAAGGAGATGAACATTCTTATTTCTTAGTCTAGTATCTTTGATAAATCGCCAAAACCAAACACGTGGATCAAGAAGTCTTATCCATCCTTCTTTTAAGACTCGTTCACTATAGCGAAATGTTAATTTATTCGCCTTAATACGCTCTTTGATATAAATATCAGGTGCACTACCAGTGATTACAACATCACTCTCAAGCCCAAGTTTTAATGCCTTCTTGTGATGTTCTTCACTTTCATAACTTTTAAGTAAATATGGAAATTTTGAAAAATCATCTAAATATCCTAAGTTCTTTCTCTCTTCTGGAACGGGTTCTGTTGCTACAAAGGTAAAGTTTCCATCTAGGAGTTTATACATTTCATTACAAAACGGAATCTGATGATGATTCAAAAAATTAGAAAACATCGTTATGGTTTGCTTTTCCATTGTGAAACTCCTTTTCTTAATTTATTGTTTCTTAATTAATACATCTAATGTAAATGCTCTTGCCATTAAGGTTGTGATGCCTCTTGTCTCTAGGAAAACAAAAGGAACTATAAAAGCAACTACAAATTGTGAGATTAAGGTTGCAAACGCTGCACCTTCACCTCCATATAGAGGTATAAAGATTGCATTTAAGGCAATATTGGTAACAGCTCCAAAAATTGTAAAATATAATGAGTATTGGTTTAACCCTTCTGATACCAACCATATGCTTCGCGCTGAACCCAATAAGGCAAATGTTCCAGCCCAAACACTGATGATTAAGATGCTAGAGGTTGCTTGCGTATACTCTGACCCATACAAAATATTGACAATGACACTTGAAAAGAGTGTAATAAATATCCCAAAGAATATCGATATCCAAGCAACAAGTGTGAATAAGATTTGAAGTGCTTTTTTGTATTTGTAAGGATCGTTTCCTTTTGCTGCCATGATGATTGGTTGAAAGGATGTGACTAAGGCAAGTGGGATAAAATACCACATTTCAGCAATCCGAACCGCAGCGGAATAAAATCCAAGTTCAGATTTTGATGCAATCATTTTTCCAATCATGACTTGATCGATTCTCATATAAAGAGTAATCATCACACCAGATAATAAAATATACCAGCTTTTGGACAATACGTCTTTCGCATAACTTAACTTAAACTTCCAAATTGGTTTTTCTTTTTTAATAAAGAGATAACTTACGACTAACGCAATTCCTACCAACAATACATCTAGTAAGTACACGAAAGCATACATCACCAAATCTTGTTTTGTCAAAACAATGAGTAATTTTAATCCGCTTGATATCACATAAACAATCATACGGATTGTACTTGAAATCCGAGCTTTTTGATGCGCCTGAATCCAGTAATCAATTACATCTAGGCTTCGAATCACCATCGTGAAGGATGCAATGAGTACTAAGATGTGAATTAATCCATCGTTTGGTTCTAAAAAGGATATGATTCCATATGCTAAACCAGTTAATAGGATTCCACCAAAAAACCTCAGTATCAAACTAGTAAATAGAATCGTACCTTCTTCTACTTCTTTATCAATTATGGATTTTACTGTTAAGGATTCTAAACCTAATGTAGATAGTGCAGTAAACAATGCAACAAAGGCTAAGGCATAGTTAAATGTTCCATATAGGGTTGGGCCAAAATACCTCGCAACCACCGCAGTCACAAAGACCCCAATTGCCATCGTAAAAATTCGTTCCGCCATCAGCCAACTTGAGTTCTTTAAGGTTTTTTTCGCGATTTCATTTTGCATGAGGGTATTTTTTAACTTTTTTAAATTTGCTCGTACCGCCATCATACCCCTCCTTACAACATTAGTTTACTTCAGTATCGTTTGATATACCTTAACTAGATCTAATGTGTTTTTTTCTTTATTGTGTGTGATTCTTGCTTTCTTTTTCGCATGTTCTGATAAAAATAGACATAGTTCTAGATCTGTAAATATACATCTAATTAAATTTGAAAGTTCTTTGGTATCGCTAACCTCATACATTAAACCATCAAGTTTATCTTCTATCATATCAGGGACTCCACCAACACGACTTGAAATCGTAGGTACTCCCATTAACATTGCCTCACCAACCGAGTTTGGACTGTTTTCAATTGTAGATGGACTGATAAATACGTGAGATGAACGTAACTGCTCAATCACTTGTTCTTCTTTCATAATCCCTAAAAATGTAATGTGAGAGGTTAATCCAAGTTGCTTTATTTTAGATTTAATATAATGACCAAAGCTTGTTTGTAAGAAACGTTCCTTCAAGGTCTTTGGAGTAAAAATATTCTCTCCACCAATAAAAACATGAGTGTCTGGAAACTCTTTAACAATGGTTGGCAATGCATCAATCAAATACTGCATTCCTTTAATTGGTGTAGCAGCTTGTGAACAATAAATGGAATATTTTTTTACTGATTTAATATCCCAACTAGTATGGTAAAACCCTTCTCGAAGCGTTTCATTCACCTTATAATATGTGATGTTAGGATTGATGTTGTGCGTATGTTCATAATCCCATTTCGTTCTACCAATGATATGTTCTGCTAATTCCAATGTCTTTAATTCTGTCTTACTTCTTGCTTGATATTGATGATATTGATCAATGATTCGGTTTTTCTTGATGAAATCTCTAAGCATAAATCTTCTTTGAATGTGTTCAGGGATATGTTCTAAATAATGATGTTGATATACACTCATCAACCCTTGAATCGATACGACAAATGGTATCCTAACTTCTTTTGCATAATTCGCAAACAAGTAGGAATGAATGAATTCTGTACCATGAATATGAATGATATTTGGTTTTACATAATCAAAGACTTCACCCACCCATACATTTTCTAGATTATGTGGTTTCGAAAATCCAATGTAAGTGATTGTTTCTCCTTTTATGACCTTAATCTTTGTTAGATTTGGTAAAGGAAACGCAATTGTTAGTTTCATTGATTCGTTTCTTGCTAAATCGATCGAACTTGAAACCAACCATCCACCAAACGGATTGATGGGTTGATTGATTAGAATGGATGCTTCTGGTAATATCGTATTGGTTATCCATAATACGTTCATACAAAATTTCCTCTTGCTTTTTTCTCTAACTTCTCAGTTTTATAATACTTGATGACATATTGAGTTACCAATCCATTCATGAAACAAAAGACCAAAAAGATATAAGGAACACCATCTAAAATCGGTTCGGTCATAAAATTAATCATTAGTCCTAAAAAGACAGAACTGTATAATATCTTAATTTCGTTAGTTACTTTCTTAGCAAGCAATAATCTTGCCCAAGTAATCAAAGATACCAGTGTATAAGATAGTAGTACGAAAAACGGATAAATTCCTCCGACATATAGCACATCTAAATAAATGTTATGAGCATAATCTAACCCGCCAATGTCTAATTGATATCCACCATATGGATAATCAAATAGTTGATCATACACTTTTCCATAAACTTCAAATCTTGGATCATTTGTAAGACCACTTTCAATCGAAGCCGTAACTCTAGTATACCATAGGCTTTCTTCCACAAACGACTTTACTTCAAATAAATTCATTCGGTAGGAAAGTACTACTAAACTTAAGAACAAGGTTACAATAATCGCAGGAATCATGAGTTTCCCTTTCGATAAAATGCTATCGAGTACAAACATTAGAACTAACATCATAGCAGTAATGATGAATAGCGTTCTATTTTGTAAAACGACACTTGTATATAATCCAAAGAAAATTCCTAATATCATCAGCACTTTTAAGAAAACGTGTTTTCGAAACGACATATATACCAAATTAAAGAACAACAACGAAACAACAGGGGTAAAGTAGATCCCTTGTAGAGTTGCTACTACATCGTATCCTGTCCAAAACTCAATTGCTAATCGCCAGTTGCTATAGATTCCATAGATGGTAAAGTAATGAATCATATTCAAAACACCATATAGTAAGAAGCCAAATGCAATCATTAACATCACAGACTTAAACATGTTATCTTTGTATTTGGATTGTATTATCATTCCAATCAAAAACATACCTGCAGGTCCAAAAAGATAAATCATATAGATTCTAGGCGAAGTAATGTTATAACGTGTATAAAAATGAAAATACAATATGCTAAATGCGATTAATACAATCAAATCAAGGCTGATAAATGGTCTTGCTTTGTAAACAATACTATAAATTAGTGTTACGATTGCTAACAAGATAATGAGGTGATTGATTAAAAATAAGTAATTAATAAGAACTAAAAAAAGGAGACCAAACCATCCAAGTATCATAACTACATGAAACAAGGACATTTGTTTTGCTTCTTGCATCATTTGTTTCAAGTTACTCATTTGGTCACCTCCCTCATGTTCGCTATTTATTTGACTAAATCTATTACTTTAGCAGCTTGAACAAGATAGTTTTTTTCATGTTGACAAAAATGTTTTGCATGTTGTCCAAACGTTAATAATGTTTCTTTCGGCGTTTGCATGATTTCTTCTAACTTATTGATTAACGCGTATTCTGTTAACTCGTTAAGATAGTTCAAGTATGAATCATATTCATCTGGAATTCCCTTTAATTTTGTACAAAGTACTGGTGTCCCTGAAGCCATATATTCCATCAACTTTGATGGGAATGAATACATTGTAAATGGGTCCGCAGGATTTCTTAAATTAATCAATAAATCGGAATCGCGTTCTGCTTTTAATACTTCTTTATTTAGCTTTGATCCATGATACTTAATATGTGGATATTGATTTGAATAGTCCATTACCACATCTTTGAGTTCACCATTTCCATAAAGATGTAACTCTATTTTATCCGGATTCATCTTTGATATCGATTGGAGTAAAAGATCAATATAATTGCTTTTTGCGAATCCTCCAGCATACATCACTTGAAATACATCATGATTGGTCTTTGGATATTCCATTATACTTTCTTCAACCATTCCTTCTATTACAACAAATGGCTTGTTTTTATAACGGATTTGTTCCATCATATGTTTTGTTAGTACAACATAATGTGTGTAATACTTAAGAAGTGTTGTAACCATACTCTTATAAACTCGACCACCTTGTTCTAACATATAAGGTAAATCAGTTAAGACGGCCACTCGTTTGATGCGAAACAACACAGCAAGTTTAATCGAAGCAAGAGAAAGACTAAAAATAAGTGGATCAACGAGAAATACTACATTTTTTCTTCCATACTTTTGTATCATACGTAGTCCAGTGAAAAACGCAGAAAGAAACAACCATATTTGCTTTAATCCTTTTTTGTTAACAAACGGTAAATAGGAATACTCGATTCCATCAACAACTTCAATTTCTTTTTTAAAATATCTTTGTTTTAGGTTGGATCTATTAATTGGTCGAGCGGAAAGGACTGTGATATCATTACCGTTTTTCGCAATCCCTTCAATCATCATCCCATGAAACTTTTGATCTTGTTGTTGAGGTTTCACGATGGAAGAATCAAACAATGATTGAAAATATGGTTTTGATGTTGTTTTTGTAAAATATACATACTTCATATTTTCATTCCTCAATCAACGATTTGTATAAGTGAATGTAATCTCGGTAACGATCATCTTTATTATACATCATTGTCGCATGTTTTACACAACTAGTCGTAAATGCTGATTTTTCTTGACTTAACATCGTTTCAATCGCTTGATGAAGCTCCTTGATGTTATTCTTTTCTACAACGAGTCCGGTTTCTTTCGTAATGCTTTCTGGACTACCGCCTGTTTTATAGGTAATCACAGGTGTACCACACGCCAATGACTCTAAATTGGTTGTTGGAAAGGTGTCTTCTAATGTTGGATTCACAAATACATCAGCAGAAGCATAAATATGCGCAAGTTCTTCTATGTTTGAGGTTCTTCGAATCGATTTTATACTCGATGGCAATGACTTTTTTTGATCATCGCTCACACCTACAAGTACAATTTGATAAGTTTCATCTAACATGCTCGATAATTGAACAAATGAATCAAGGCCTTTTCGTTTTTCCCACTTGCTTGCAACCCCTAAAATCACTTTTTTACCTAATGCGTGAATCTCTTTAAAATAGTCATTGCTCAAAGGTTTGAACACATTTAAATCAATACCATTGTGAATGGTTTTGATATCATATTTTCCTAAAAAACTTTGTTCAACAAGCTTTTTTAATTGATTAGACGGTGTCACAATCGTTAGATTCGGAAGTGATGTAAATAGTTGTCTTTTATCGTTATAATTTTTCTTTGATGCGTCCAATAATACACTTTTTGGATATTCCTTTGTTTGAGGACATTGGTAACACCCTGTAATCCATTTTTGGCAATTCACATACTCAAAGTAAACACAGTGTCCCGTAATAGCCCAAGTATCATGTAGAGTCCATACAACTGGCTTGTTACATTCTTTTAAAAATTGAAATAGCACACCAATATGTAAGTAATACCCATGAACGTTATGTAAATGAATGATATCTGGATTGATTGATTTCATTTTTTTGACCAGTTTCTTCGTCTCCAAATAGGATCCAAATCCATGTCGATCCAAAAGTCTTGTTTTTAGTCCGTGTAGGAATTGAGATTGGTTGCTTCCAATTTTGATGAGATGCTCTTCTATTCCAGAATAGTGTCTCCCATAAGCAACATATGAACTATGACCATTGGTCTTAAGAATCGTATCAATATCTGCTACAATTCGACCAGTACTACCATATTTGTACGTTACATTGACTTGTAGTACTTTCATAGTCATGTTCCTCCTTTTAAACCTAAATCATTCCATTTGTTTTAAAATGTTAGTGATTGATTCTACATTCGTTTGTTTCGAGAAAAGGCTCGAAGCCACTTCAAAACTAGCTTTATCAAATGAAATTTCTTTATTTTTTATTTTAAGAATGGCGTTTGCTAAACCTGATGCATCATTTGAATCTACGACAAGACCTATTCTACTTTGTTCAATAAAGTGTGCATACTTAGAATGTTTATCAACACATGCGATGATTGGTTTTAATGCATCGATACAAGCACTTGTTTTACTAGGTAACGCGGTGAAAACAATCCCTTGATTCAGTGTAATCAAGTTAATGTCGGTTGCTTGATACAGCGTATCAACCTCTTCAATTGCTACTTTATCGTGAACAAACATATTGTTTAGTTTTTGTTCTTCGATCATTTGAATGACTTCTGGTTTTCTAATTCCATCTCCAATAATGTGAATATGTATGTCCTCATCCACTAACAATTTCGCAGCACCCATGATCACATCCATATTTTGAACATATCCAATGTTACCAATGTAGGATACCTTAAAGGATTGATCTTCTATCATTGGATGTTTTATCAAATCATAACATGTAACATCATCAAACTTCCAATTGTAAACAACACGTATTTTACTTGGATCAATTCCTTTGCTTTCTAACATATCTTTTAAATCTTCGGATATGACAATGATTTTGTTCACTGTCTTCATAGCTTTAGTGTGGTAATGATTTAACACTTGATAAACCATACTTCTTTTTTTAAGTGATGTGATATTATCTGGTGCTAAATCTTGAATGTGATATAGTGTAGGAATTCCCAACTTTTTACATACTCTTGAAACAAGGAGTGCATATAAAATAGGTGGGTCTGATTGAACATACACTTTATCTGGCTTTATCTTTTTAATCATGTTTGAGCATTTTATGGATAACATTACGTATCGAAGAGCTCTACGTAACATTCCACTGTTTGTATCAAACGGAACATTCACTCGATGTATCGTTTGATTTTTATACTCAAGTTCTTCTTTTATATTTTTATATTTTTTACGATCTTCAATGGTTAATCCTCTTACTGGGTTTGGAGTGATTACACTTATGATATGCCCATCATTACGCAAATGTTCCATCAAATCATCATATAAATAATAACTGGAAACCCGCTCTGGATGGTGATACATCAGTAAAAAAGCAATATGCATTCATCTTCACCCCTTTCCAAAAGAGTCATCTATAGTTTAAATAAACTGAATACCGTTCTAAAGATTAAGCGCAAATCGTTCCATAATGAAATATTACGAATATAAACCATATTCAGTTCTACTTTTCTTGGAATGATTTCTTCTAAATATGTTTTATCAGGATCACTTGAACTAGCTAACAGTTCACTTTCTTTTCGAAATGATATGGATGCCAAATCGGTAATTCCTGGTTTAATGCATAAAATTTGTTTTTGATCGTCTGTATATAAACTAATGTGATATGGTACTAATGGGCGCGGCCCTACAAAACTCATATCTCCTTTTAGTACATTGATGAGTTGTGGAATTTCATCTATTTTTAATTTGCGTAGTACCTTTCCAACTTTTGTAATTCTAGGATCATCCCCAATTGTCATAGGTTTACCTTGACTATAAGCATGATCTACCATCGTACGAAACTTCCAAATATGGAATATCTTACCATCTTTTCCTGCTCGTTCTTGTATAAAAATTGGATTTCCCTTACTTGTTAGTAAAATGAGTAAATAGATAAGAATAAAAAACGGAAATAATATAACAATTCCCATAAATGAAAAGAACACATCAAAAATGCGCTTATAACATAGTGTTTTTTTCTTTTTATCTAATAATTCTAATATTTCATTGGAATACTGTAACATATCCGTTTTCTCCTAAACAGGTGTTTATTATATTATACACTTTTTCTATAATTCTTATCAATGTTTTTTATAATGTCTAAGTAAGTTAAAGGCGGTATTTCTACCGCTATAAGAAAAGGGAATATGTTAAAACTACCTTGAAGATAGTATACTTTTGATGAGTGTGAAGTCATAATTACCATTATTTAAACAATTTTACCAATGAGAAACATCAACTCCATTACAATATATCTTTTAATGTAAACATTAAATTAGCGTATAATTTAGATGTGCAAAACAAATACAGTAAACTAGATCATAAATGACTTTGTGCAAGTATTATGAAGCGACAATAGTAATTTTTAAAGATCCAACTGTTGGTGTTTATTTAAATAAGACATAGTGATTATCCTTTTGTAAGCTAATTGTTATAATTATGAAAGAGTGTTAAGATATAAAAACATTTCAAAACTCATTCGATTTTATATACCACCCAATAAAATTTTGTTGAAGGAAATGTCTATAGAATGATGAATTGAAATAATAAAATGTTTTAGGTCAAAAGTGTTGTTATTGTTTTGACACCTTGTAACTATTATGTGGGGTGTGGTTTTTTCAGCTACAAACCAATACGAAAATATCACATCATTACTAATTTTACATAATTATTTAATAGTTTATTCTAATTCTTTTTATTAACTTTGTTTTTAGTAAACAATTTTCTTTTAAAAACTAAAATTCTATTAAGCATTTTTTCCCCAATTATAACCTTCAGAATATATTTTGTTGCAAAAATAATGTCTTTTTTTACTCTTAATGTGCAAGGAGGTAAAATTATATTATCAACCTTTTTTTCATAGATGTCATTTTTTTCGACAACATTCGGATGTTTCAAGGGGAACTTTAGTTGTTGAGTTTCGATTCCACAAAATCTTTGTGTCATTATATTATTAAATGTTGTCCCACCATGCTCAGATACGTCATCAACCCCTATATTTTTAATGAGATTTACACAAGGTACAATACCATATAAGTTATGTAGTCTAATAGATAATGCAAGTTGGTGATCCCATGATTTAATTCTTTTACCCCTTAATTGATCTTTTCTTTCATCAACTACATTTCTGAGTTGATATCTAAATAGACTTTTATTTTTGTAATTCTTTCTTATTAGTCGTAGAGATTCTTTATTTAGTACTGTCTCAATTTTGCCATCGTAGTATTTGATAAACTTGTGGCTCCATGATGCCCATCCACAAGGCATTAAATGTTGAGAAAATAAATAACTTGAAGAGTCAATGGGTTTGAATTTATCCTCCAAATAGTTAGTACCACATATCCATAATACTTTCTCTTCATCACTATATTTATTGAGTAGTTCTTTGCAAAAGAAAAAGAATGAAATTTCAGGAAGATTATCATCTTCAATAAAGATTGCTTCCTTTTCATGACTTAACACCCACTTCGCACCTTCACCAATATTTTCGTAAACACCTATATTGATTGGGGAATATTTTTTTATCACTTCACACTCCCAATCAATAAGTCTTTCAACACTATTTCTAATATTGTCAACAATCAAAGTCTCCTCATCATTTTTTGGTCCGTCAGATAAAATATACAACTTGCTAGGTTTTATACTTCTAATTCTATCAATTATTTGTACTACTGTATCTAGCCTTTTATACAAAAACAAAACTATTGGTGTAGAAAAAATATTTTGATTCATTTTGCTATTCCCTTTCTAACTACTTGTATAATTTCGACAATATTTTTTTTATTAAAAATATAAACTACTAATATGTTAATTAATAGAAATATTGAAACAGTGCATACTCCCCAAAAAAACCAAATGTAATACGTATCAATTATCGGCAGATATCTAGTGAACAAGAGAATCAATACAAAAGAAACAATTATATTAGGTAAGTATTGTGATAAAATGTTTTTATAGTTTATATTTAGTACCTTCTTCGATGAAAATACTAAGCGAGCACCAAAGAGAAATAATTCTGATATTAATAATGAATAAAGAGACAAGTCGTATTTTTTAAATATTATGGTAAGAAGTAGTGTAGTAATTAAAATAAGAAAAGTTGTGATTTGTATTTGCCTTGATGCTTTAAAATGACCAGATAAAATTATTATATTTCCCAAAGGTGTACACATTATGTGGAGAACCATTGTTATGGATAAGATATATGGAATAATTGTGCTGTAATAATTAGCATCTGTTATACCCTTTGTATATAAACTAACAAATGGCGTTAGCATTATTATTAGAGATGACCCCAATGTCAATGCAATAACATTTAAAACAAGTTGAAAACTCATAAATTGTTTTCTAAATTTACTCATATCATTTTGTGCAATTAATCTTCCAAAATAAATTCTGGGTCCATTAACTACTGATGTGAGAAGATTTTTAATTGTCCCAATTATTGTATTATATATAGCAAATATACTTAAAAAAATCGTACCTATGAAAATGGATGAGTAAAACACAAATGAAGAATCATATAAACTTCCAATTACCCTTTCCAAGTACATATCTTTTGAACCAGAAATGTTTGCGGTTTCACTTATATTATCAAATTTTATATATCTAAACATTTTCGATACCACAAACCTTAGTAATAAATAGTTTAGCAACTGTCCTAGAAAGAACATAAGGCGAACTAAAATATAGGATTTAAAACTAACCAATATGTAAATGCTTGCTATATTGACGACAATTAAAACGGTAATAGTAATCAACTGTATAATATATTCGTTATTATTAGCTTCTAGTATAAGTCTATATTTAATCGTAAGTGAAATATTCAGCCATATACCAGCAATTGAAATCGCAAACAAAAGAATTATCTCATAAAAAGTAATGTCTGTTTTTATAAAAAATGAATAAATAATTGAACTCGGGATTGATATAAATAGAACAACAAGTCCAATTTTAAAATATTTCTTTTTTGCATATGAAAGCAATTTGTTAATTTCGTGATGATTCTTTTCAACTATGGGTTTGAACAAATAATATGAAAATATAACAGTAATTCCACCTTCTAAAAGAATAAAAGAGTTAACAAATTGACTAATTGTTATGTTTAATCCATTATAGTTAGATCCAGTGTGCAAAATTATTAATCTTATTAAAATTAATCCAAATATAGCGCTAATTAAACTTGATATAATTGAGGTAATTGTGAATAAAATGCTATTTTTATAATTTTTCATACCGATCTATTATTTACTTTTTCCACAAATAATTATTAACATAACCAGTGTAACTAACAATAATTTTTAATACTTTTTCCGAAACATTTTGAATTTGATAGTCTTTCACTTCATTGTAAATGTTGTTATCATTGATAAGTATGTTTAGTGCAGTTATTACTCGTTCTTCATTTACGCCAACCATCATTACTGCTGCTTCTTCCATTGCTTCAGGTCTCTCATGAGTATCTCGAATATTCAAAGCTTTAAATTTTAAAATTGATGATTCTTCACTTATGGTCCCCGAATCACTTAAAACTACTTTAGCATTCATTTGTAATTTATTATAGTCTAGAAAACTTAAAGGTTTTAGTTTTTGGATAAGCGGGTGAAATTGAACTTGCTTTGTATCAATCATTTTTTGAGTTCGAGGATGTGTCGAAATGATGATTGGTAAGTTATATAAATTTGCTATAGCATTAATCGTTTTTATCAGTTCTTCAAAATTTCTTGTGTTTATATTTTCTTCTCTATGAAATGAAACTAAGAAATAATTATTTTTTTTCAAGTTTAATTGAAGCAGTATATTAGAAGAATCTATTTGATCTCTCATTTTTGATAGTACTTCAAACATTGGGCTTCCGGTTTTTATTATTCTGTCTGCTGGAAATCCTTCTTTTATCAAATATTCACGGGATATTGTACTATAAGGCAAATTTATATCTGCGATGTGATCAACAATTTTTCTATTGATCTCTTCGGGCACTCTTTGATCGAAACATCTATTACCAGCTTCCATATGAAAAATAGGTATTTGATATCGTTTTGCTGCTATGGCGGCCAAACAACTATTAGTATCACCTAATACCAAAAAAGCATCTGGTCTTTCCTTCTCAATAATGGGAACAATATTCGTTAAAATTGCTCCAATTGTGGAAATAGCTGTGCCTGTTGCTGAGTTTAGAAAATAGTTAGGTTTATTAATTTTAAAATCACAAAAGAATATTTCATTCAACTCATAATCATAATTCTGACCAGTATGCACTAAAATATGTTCAACCATTTCACAAGAATTAAAATTGTTAATCACAGCCGATAGCCTAATTATTTCGGGTCGTGTTCCAACAACTGTCATAATTTTTAATTTTTTCAATCTTTTAAACCTCCATATATATTGTGTCGGGTAAATCTTTGTTAAATGACTCATTAACCCACATGACTGTTACTAAATCTGTGTTTCCCAAATTTGCAATGTTGTGAGTATAACCAGGCGGTATGTCTATTACTTGAAGTCTATCGCCACTAACTAGATACTCAATAATATTTGTTTCACCTATCTTTCTCAATCGAATCAAACCACTTCCACTCACAACTAAAAATTTTTCATTTTTAGTGTGATGCCAATGATTACCTTTAACAATTCCTGGTTTAGTTACATTTATAGATACTTGGCCTCTATCTGGAGTTTTGAGAAATTCTGTAAAAGATCCTCTTTCATCCATATTCATTTTTAAGTTGTATATAAGTTGGGTTTCAGGCAAATAACTAATATAGTTTGCGTATAATTTTTTAATAAACAGATCCCCTTGATTAGGTATGCTTAAATCATATCTTGAATTTTTAAATGAGTAAATTAAATCCACTATATCTCCCAACCTCACACTATAAACGGGTTCTACGTAGCAAAAATCACCTATCCGATTTTCTAAACCATTCATGCTATTGATTAACTCTTTAACGAGGTCATCAATGTAAACTAAATTCAAGACTATATCAGGATCATTGACCATTATAGGTAAATTATTAGCTATGTTGTAGGAAAATGTAGCTATAACACTATTGTAATTTGGTCTACACCATTTGCCAAAAACATTTGGAAAGCGATAAATTAATATTTTTACTCCATACTCCTTCCCGTAATTAGTTATTAGGTCTTCTCCAGCTTTCTTACTAATACCATAGGGGTTAGCAAGTTCTGCTTGAATAGATGATGAAATCATAATAGGGCATTTATTGTGGTTTTTTTTCAAACTTTCTAATAATGTTGTCGTAAAACCGAAATTTCCTACTAAAAACTCATTTTCATTATTGGTTCTATTTACACCGGCAAGATGAAAAACAAAGTTAGCATCTTTTGTATATTCATCTAAATCTGTTAGTGAAGATTGTGTATCATACTCATATATATCAGTAAATTTGTGATTTTTCAACTCTGAAATCAGATTTTTACCTATAAATCCCTTCGCTCCAGTAACAAGCACTTTCATATATTACCTACTTAAATAAATCTAATTTTAACAATAAATTTTTCATACCATTAAGATCCAACCTTTGAGTATTATGTGAGTGGTAAGCCTCCACATCCATGATGTTGTCACAACCAAGTTCAATATATTTATTATAGTTCAAGTTTCTATTATCAGCTGGAATTTTATAGAAATTTCCTAAATCAATTGCTTTAGTCATTTCTTCTTGAGTAACCAATACTTCATATAATTTTTCCCCATGACGTGTACCAATATATACAGGTGGTATATTACATCCACTCAAGTTTAATATTGCTTTTGCCAAAGTATCAATGCTAGCTGATGGTGCTTTTTGAACGAAAAGGTCTCCCTGCTCTCCATTTTGAAATGCATATAGCACTAAATCAACAGCATCATCCAATGTCATCATAAACCTTGTCATTTCTGGATTGGTTATGGTGATTGGTTTTTTTGCTTTTATTTGCTCTATAAACAATGGAATAACTGACCCCCTTGATGCCATAACATTTCCATATCTAGTTAGGCACAAAATTGTGTCATTATGTTGTAATTGTCTTGAGCGAGCAATAACATTTTTTTCCATCATCGCTTTACTCATTCCCATTGCATTAATCGGGTAGGCTGCTTTATCGGTAGATAGAAAAATAGCTTTTTTTACTTTGTTTTTTATACAGGCTGTTATTACATTGTCACTACCCAATATATTAGTTTTTACTGCTTCAATTGGGTAAAACTCACAAGAAGGCACCTGTTTTAAAGCAGCAGCATGGAAAACAAAATCGACACCAATAAATGCACCTTCAATAGAACTATAGTCTCTAATATCCCCTAAATAGAATTTAATTTTATTGTTATTATAATGTTTGCGCATATCTTCTTGTTTTTTTTCATCTCTAGATAGTATGCGTATTTCTTGTAAATCACTATCTAGAAGTCGGGATAATACAGCGTTTCCGAATGATCCTGTGCCTCCAGTGATTAATAGTATTTTGTTCTTAAACATTCTTTCCTCCTATTATATTCAATATTTTTTGTAAGACGACATCCTCTTGATAATTTTTATAAATACACCTTAAATCATTATAATCAATCTGATATGATAAATTCCCAATGAATATACACAATTCTTTTAATACCTGGGTATCCGATGAATTAATTTTTATATTAATAATGTGTGGATACTCTTTTAAGTAAATAAATGATGGGTCGTCATCATTATAGTAAAAATTAATTATTTTCTTACCTGTACTTATATAATCTACTACCTTGCTTGGAATTTGGTTAGGCAAGTTGTTTGACAAATTAAGAAGAAATCTAGATTTTTCAATAATATCTTTTGATTTATCTAACGATACCCATCCTAAAATAGTAACCTTATTATTGACTTTCAATTTTTCTATATATGAGTTGCTATTCCAAGGAATATCACCACCAGCAATGATAATATGCTTTCCAATTAAGACATTCGATAGTATCTTAAACATGTATGAAGGGTTCCGAAACTTTTTATAAAAAGACCCTACATAACAAAAATCATACTCGTATTTTTCTTGATGATGATTCTCTATGATACGTAAAATTGGCAATGGCATGGAAGTAGATTTATATACTAGCTCCTGCCTAAATTTTGCTTCTGAATTGTGTTCTAAAATCCCTATAGTTGATATAATATGATTTGCAATACTGAAACATTTTTTTTCTAATTTTTTTCGGATGGGTATCAGTAGTCTATTCCTTGTATAGTTTAACGCAAATGGATCTAATTCATAAGGAATCCATCTGGTACTCTTACCCAGTTTATGTAGTCTATTGGCAAATATATGAGAAGTGAATGGTAAAGAAAAAGAAATAATCGCATCAAATTTTTTTTCTTCTGTCATTTTGAGAAAAATTGATTTCATACGTTTAAAATTAATCGCCCAATGATAGTTTTCTAGATTAAAAATTGTACATATTTTTAAGCAAACGTAATTAATTTTTCTTAAAATCCTATCACTTAGTGTTTTGCCACTCATGGTAACAATTTTTTTGTGATAGATAGTTTTTTTTGATGGAAACATATAAACCCGAATATTATTTATATATTGGTCATGATATTCTAATGAATTCTGATTTACGCAAAAGTATACAATATTAGCATTATCTTTTCTTAAGGATTCAATTATTCTCGAAATACAGTTTATAGAAGCATTATTTGATTGTAGGTCGTATGGACTAATAATTAAGATTTTAGCGCTCATACTCATTATTTATTCTCGCTACTAAAATATAGTTTTATATACTCTTGACACATCTTCTTTGAATTGAAAATCTGTGCCTTTTTAACCGCTTCTATACCCAAAGATTTTCTTCGATTCTTGCTTATTATAAGTGATTCTAATTTGTCATATAGATCTTGATCAGTATTATGAAAAAAAACACCATCTATTCCGTCATTTATCATATCTACCATCCCACCAACTTTATTTACTACAACTGGCAAACCTGATGCCATAGCTTCAATCAAAGATAAAGGTATTCCTTCCCATAGTGATGGCAAAACAAAGATATCAGAACTAACTAAAACTTCTTTAACATTTAAAATGTTGCCCATAAAGTTAACTTTATTTGTTATATCTAAAGCGTGAGCAAGCTCTATAACTTCATTCATCAAAGGACCTTCACCACACAATCTTAATTCTAAATTTGGATATTTATTAATTAATTTAGCAAAAACATTTAACAATAATCTATGATTTTTAACATAATTGAATCTTGCAACATTAATTAATACTAACTTATCTTCATTCTCGTATATTACTTTAGGTACAAACAGTGACATATTAATTCCGTTAAATATTGTGGGAACCTGATCATCGATTAAACCATATTCAGTGATAATACTTTTTTTTATTTCTGGACTTATTGCAATAGGTATCGCATATCTAACTCTAAACAAAATTTTGTAAAAGAGTCTATATAATTTATTCATTTCTTTATTTGCAACACTGTGTATGGTATGAAAAATCTTTATATGGGGTAAAAACCACAGCGAGAAATACACATATGGTAAAGTATATAAATGTGTATTAATTACATTTGGTCGTAACTTCGTGATAATCTTCCTCAGTTCGAAAATAATATTAATATCAATGCCTCTTTTTTTGTTTAGATAAACTACATGTAAATTCTTATTTTCTAGTTGGCGACTTATAGTGGTTTTTTTGTTATACAAACTAATAATGCAAACTTTAACATTATTCAACATTAACTCAGAACACAAGGTTCCTGTCATAATTTCAGCACCACCGAAATCTAGACTAGGTATTATATGAATCACATCAAACATATTTTCCAATTAATTTCCTCCCTAAGTTTGTTCTATTTTATTGCTAGTTTTAAGGTTAACATTAACTAAACCCATCATAAATATTGTCCAAATTGGTTTAAATGAAGCATAAGATGTTAATGTCATAATCATCACAATTGCACCAATAATAGAAGGCAAATAAAAGTACAGATTTGATTTCTTAATGAGTAGTAAAAAAATAAATATTGAGAATAACAATAATCCCATTAGTCCACCATCAACAAAACTTTGTAAAAAATGATTGTGCATTGTGGGAGTTATTGAAATATTCGGAGCTCCAAAAGGTCCATATCCATAAATGAATCTAAATCCATCATTTAATGTGTTAGTGATTGATTGTTGCCAAATGATAAACCTATCACTTCCTCCATCATTATTAATACTTGTAAATTGTAGTCTCTGTAATACAGAGACAGGCAATAGATCTCTAAATACGTTAAACACTAAATAGTAGCTAATTACCCCAATAAACACAAAAAACAGTATATTTCTAATTTTTACCCTTGACTTAAATAAGGTAAATATTACTGTTAGTATGAAACTCAATATTCCTGACCTAGAACCAGTGATTATTATAGAGTAAAAAACAAGCATAAATAATATGATTAAGAAAATAGTATATATGTTCTGTTTTTTTATTATTTTAGACACAAGTATTACTGTAGGCACTATAAAATAAGCAGTTAATTCATTCGGATCAACAAACCCATATCGGAGTACTATTGTTCTTCTTCCCTCAATGAAATATGTATTACCTGAACTTGACAATAATAAAAAAACACATATAATTGCAACTAATATCCATGCTATCTCGATAAATTTCATATCATTTTCAGAAAATCTATAAACTGTAAGTGTGAAAGAGATAATCAAGACTTGTATTAATCCAAATGATACAATAAAACTTGTATTTGGTGTGTTAGACCATATAGTAGAAAGCAATACGAAAATGACATATGCTGCCCATGAGATGAGTACACCATTTTTGTATATGATGCGATTATTATACCATAAATGAACTGATAGTGATGATAAGCCGATGAATAAACTAACCAGTCTTAATAAAGACCCCAAAACACCTATTGACAACATACTCATTGGAATAGATATTATGTAAAAAGATATCAAAAAAAGATTTAGCATGCGATTGTTATCATTTGTTTGATGTTTCATGTAATTCCTCCTATGTTATCTTACATTGCATGCGCTATCGCAAATCAAGTATGTGAAATAAGTCCTCTAAAACTATACTTGGATCGTATTTAACTGCCTCATTCAGGTTATTGATTGAAATCTCATATTGAATTAGTCGGTTCTTATATAAATACACCAATCTGTCAGCTATCTCGTTTGGACTTTTTATATTTACTAAAAATCCATTTTTTGCTTCTTTGATTATTTCAGAATTATGTTTCCAGTTAGTTGTTATTATTGGTACTCCTGAAAAAAAAGCATCTATAAATGTACCCGCAAATCCTTCACCATAATAATATGTAGGGAAAACAAGACAAAAGTAATCCTTAAGCACACCTACTGTTTTGTCGTATGGTACTACTCCTTTGTACTCAACAAAATCGGAATGTTGACGTAATAGATTGTAAAATTGCTCCTCAAATCCTTTCGATACTATTCCAAAAATATCTAGTTGTATTTTTTTTTCTTTAAAATTGTATTTGCAATTTTAACCGCATCAATTGCATCAAGTATGCCTTTTTCGATATTAATTCTAGATAAGGTACATACTTTGATATTATCAGCATTAATTTGCTTGATATCTGAGACATTTCTTTTTTCCATATCTTTTAAATTCGATAAGATGTAAGTATTCTTCAAACCTAGGACATTAATTTCTTGCTTCAAATTAGTTGTTTGAACAAATATTGCTTGATATTTTTTGAGATACTTAATATATTTACTGTTTCTCCTAAGTAAGTTTGGCAAAAAGCCACCAATAACAATATAAATTATTTTATTTTTGTGAAAATACGACATTATGTTTAACAATGGGACTATTAGTTTGAAACCGTTGTCTGCTGGCATAATTATTATTTTTTCACAGTAAAAAATCATATGCAATGTAGCAAATAATAAACTAAGTTTTCTCTTTTTCCAGTTATTCGTATTGACCATATGTACTTTGTCGATACCAAAACGTGCTTTGATAGCGTTTGTAATTATCCTTGTACGAACAGCTTGTCCATCTGCAACATTCTCAGAATCACCATACTGACCCCAAATACCAATCAAATATTTACGCATATCACTCAGTTTCCTTTTCCACAATAATGTTCTCAATAATATTTATAATTTTTTGCGTGTTTTGCTTTCTGGACAAAAGTCGCTCAGCAAATATAACGCTATTCAATTTATAGATGTAATAGTCATCACTTTTTCTATTAGCTCCTATGATAAATTGGTAGGCTTTATCCACATTATTATTACCAGTCACAAAACCTACCTTGTTATCAATAATCAATTTTGCATAATCCGATGATTCATCGCAAATCAATAAAACTGGTACGCTGCATGCTAATGCTAAACTTGCCTTGCTGGGTACACTATGAAAAATTACTCCTTTTTTTAATGGTATAAAGCATAAATCACCATATGAGTAGACATCTCTAACAATATCTTGATCTTGTATAGGATACATTTCAACATTGTTTAGTTTTGCTTTTGCCAAACGTTTTTTCAGTTGATCTTTATTACTGCCATTACCAATTATTTGAATAGTAATAGTTAAATCGTTTCTTAACTTTTTAGCAAGATTTATAATAAAATCATAATCAATGACATACCCTAAATTACCTGCATACTGTACTACAAACTTGTTCTTTACCATTTTGTACTTATTTGCAAATCTATTATGCTCTAGTTCAATCGGATATACTTCTGCTTCATTATACCAGTTATAAACAACATGTATCTTTTTTTCATCAATGCCATATTTTAGCAGTTCATTTTTTATATCGTTTGAAATAACGATTACTTTAGACACCATATTATACATTCTAATTTGAAATGGCATAATTATTTTAATCAAAAACTTACTAAAGATCTTTTTGGTGGATTGAAGGCTGTTTGGAAATAAATCTTGGATGTTAAAAACTATATTTTTTTTAAGTTTCCGTAATAATTTTGGAACAAAATAGAAACTTAACCCACTTGATTGATAATATATCACATCATAATCGACCAAAATAGAAGCATATTTTATAACTTTATTGTAGTAAACTATTTCATCAATTGCCCTTAAGACCAATCTGCGTTTATTTATTCTACCTCTGCGTATGGAATGAAAAATAAAATTATTATTGTTTTTTAGGTGTTCTGGAACAATATTAAGGTCACCATACGAACTCTGTATAAGGTGAATTTTATGACCTTGTTTCAAAAAATCTTCAATTAATGCTGAATTCAGGTGATTATTCCCCCCAAATGTATCAAAACCGACTGTAGTTATGTATATTATATTCATGTTTTATGTCCTTCTTTCATCTATTCATTGTCAATAGTCATTTGAATCGACTCCTCCAACTCAATTAAAACACAATCATCGAATGCTTTAGTTAAACCGAGGTCATAATAATGATCCATAAACATCTTTCTGAACGTACTGTTTAATTTTGATATCAGTATTATTACAAAATTGAAAACACGAGTAAAAACAATTTTCTTACCTTTAACCTTAGATAGTATTTTAACTAGATTTGTAGTACTTACATAACTCGGGTTTTGTACATGAACAATACCAGTAATCTTACAATCAATAATCTTCTTAATACAACCACATAAATTATCTATAAAAATCATACTTCTTTTATTATTAATGTCTGGAAATATGGGTAATTTATCCAAAAGCTTAATAAGTCTCTCAAAATTACCAGGTGAGTTTTTACCATAAATAATTGGAGCTCTTATAATCGTTAAATCATTTTTGTTTAAATCATTGAAAAGTTGTTGTTCTGCTAATAATTTACTTAATCCATAATCATTGGCTGGTCTTGGTTTCGAATCAACTGTAATTATCCTTTCAAGTGGATTATATACTGACATTGTACTCATAAAAATAAAATGTCTAACTCCGGATGAGTATGCTTTTTTTGCACATTCCGCTGTCAAATTTGTGTTAATTGTGTAATATGCTTGCTTATTGACTTTTCTAATGTTCTTATGAACTAAGCCAGCAACATGAAATACTACATCAAATCTAGAAAAATCAAAGTGTCTCCAATTTGGATCTTTCATATCTAGTGTTTCTGTATAATAATCAGTAGGATCTTTCATTAACCATTTTTGCAGATTAGTCCCAACATAACTATTAGCGCCTGTGATTAATACTCTTACCATAATCACCTATCCCCTTGCTCTTGTTTTTTCTCTACTTTGGATTCATTACCACCTTCAACAATGCCTTTAAATTGAATAGTGTTAATTATGGTTCTAAAAAAGATATTAATATCAAGAAATATACTGATGTGCTGTACGTAGTAACCATCAAGCTTTGCTTTATCTGTAATTGATAGTTCATCTCTTCCGTTAACCTGAGCATAACCTGTAAGACCAGGATACAACTTATGTACATCAAATCTATCTCTTTCTTCTATAAGATCGTATTGATTCCATAAAGCTGGTCTTGGTCCTATTATAGACATATCGCCTTTTAAAATATTAATTATTTGTGGCAGCTCATCTAAACTGGATCGTCTTAATATCTTTCCAATTTTAGTGATCCATTGTTGAGGATTTTCTAAAAGATGAGTAGGCGTATCTTTCGGTGTATCAATACGCATTGTTCTAAATTTCAATATGTAAAAAGGTTTTTTATTGCGCCCTATTCGCTTTTGTTTAAATAATATTGGCCCTCTTGAATCTAGTTTTATTAATATTATAATTAGAAGAAATAATGGCATAAGAATAATTAACCCTATAAAAGATAAAATAAAATCTGATAAACGTTTAATCTTTAAATAAAACATATAATTATTACACCTTTTTATAGTACAAAACATACCAGTCGGTAAACTTTTGTAAACCTCTTTCTATTGAAGTTGTTGGTTTAAATCCAACCATTTTCTCCAGTTTACTTATAGAAGCATATGTTTTGTGAACATCTCCTAATTTAATTGGTTCAAATTTTTTAATAAATTCTATTCTTTTACCTAAAGATCTTGAAAGACATTTTTCTAATGTGTTAATAAAATTCATTAGTTTCTCTGGATTATTGTTTCCTATATTCAATATAGTATGACTCGGTTTGATAGATGCTTGGGAATATCTCATTACTCTAAAAATACCTTCAACAATATCGTCTATATAAGTAAAGTCGCGATACAAATCATTTTCGAAATCACCATTATTAAAAATTTTGATAGTTTCATTCTTAAAATATCTATCAACAAAGTTAAAATACGCCATATCAGGTCTTCCCAGTGGTCCATAAACAGTAAAAAACCTTAAGCCTGTAGATGGAATCCCATAAAGATGAGTATACGTGTGTGCCATTAATTCATTACTTTTCTTAGTTGCTGCATAAAGCGAAACAGGGTGGTCAACATTATCACTTTCTTCAAAGGGAACTTTTTCATTTGAGCCATATACTGAACTACTGGACGCATAGACTAGATGTTTAACCGGATAGTGTCTACACATTTCAAGAACGTTATAAAAACCAATGATGTTACTCTGAATATAAACATCTGGATGATCTATAGAATATCTAACACCAGCTTGTGCCGCAAGATTAATTACATAATCAAACCGATATTTAATGAATAACTCTTCTAAATCATTTTTATTAGATATATCTAACTTTAAAAATATAAAATTTTTATGATTTTTCAATAAAGTTAATCTGGTATGTTTCAAGTTAACATCATAGTAGTCATTTAGATTGTCAACACCCACAACTTTGTATCCTTCTTTAAGCAATCTTTCTGATAAAAAGTAGCCAATAAAGCCTGCCGCACCTGTTACTAAATATGTTTCAATCATATTATCTATACCTAATCTCTATTAAATAAATCTCTTGTATATACTTTTTCTTTTACTACATTCAGTTCTTTATAGAATCGATTCGAGACTATAACATCAGATTTTTGTATGAATTCATCAAAATTAGTTACAACTTTTGAACCAAAGAAAGTATCTTCGTGTAGTACTGGTTCATAAATAATTATTTCAATACCTTTGGCTTTGATGCGTTTCATAACACCTTGAATGGATGATTGTCTAAAATTATCGGAATTACTTTTCATTACTAATCTATAGATTCCAACTACTTTAGGTTTTTTTGAAAGAATCATATCTGCGATATGATCTTTTCTTGTACGATTTGCATCCACTATTGCTGACATAATATTTTGTGGAACGTCTTTATAGTTAGCCAATAATTGTTTAGTATCTTTTGGCAAGCAGTACCCACCATAACCAAATGATGGGTTATTGTAATGATTTCCAATTCTAGGGTCTAAACAAACACCTTCAATAATTTCTTTGCTATCCAATCCACGTACTTCAGCATATGTATCAAGTTCATTGAAGAAAGCTACCCTTAATGCTAAATATGTATTAGAAAACAGTTTAATTGCTTCTGCTTCTGTAGAACTTGTAAAAAGAACTGGAACATCTTTTTTGATTGCTCCTTGAAGCATTAATTCAGCAAATTGTTTGGCATATTCAGAATGTTCTCCTACCACAATCCTAGATGGATATAAATTATCATATAACGCTCTTCCTTCTCTTAAAAACTCAGGGGAAAACATTATCTTAAGAATTGAATGTTTAGTTTGTTGTTCTTGTGTATATCCAACTGGAATAGTAGATTTAATAACAATAATGGCATTTGGATTCACTATACTAATATCATTAATAACTTTATCAACAGATGAAGTATCAAAATAATTAAGTGTTGGGTCATAATTAGTCGGAGTCGCAACAATCACAAATTGCGCATTCCTATATGCAAGTTCTTTATCCAAAGTTGCTTTCAGATTTAGATTTTTAGTTTTAAGATATTCTTCTAGTTCATAATCAACAATAGGTGACTGTCTACGATTAACCATTTCTACTTTTTCATCAACTACATCCAAGGCAATAACTTCATTATGTTGTGCTAATAAAACTGCGTTTGATAAACCAACATAACCAATTCCTACAACTGATATTTTCATATTTTCCTCCATATTCGATTTATTGAAGAATCTTTTTTTATATATATGTAAAAAATTCTAAAATTTTATCTGGGTTATATTTTAATTGAACTAACTTTGAGTAAATAGTTTTGTGGTGCGTGTAACTAGATATTAGTATTCCATCATGTATCACTGAATCAATCTTATCGATTGAAACGATAGTGGTGTTCAATAACTTCTTGCCAATTTTATCCACATTATCGTCGATGATTCCGACCACTTCTAGTTGGATAGATTTATCATTTTTGATCACTTGAAGCAAAATCTCAGCTACTTCACCAGCACCATAAAGCAATATTTTACGAAATCCAGATTCGTTTAATTTTGTTAAAAATTGAATTATGTTGTTTTTTGCAGTATCATATATCTTTTGGGTTGCATTTAGAAATCCTAAATTAAGAAGTTTTCTATGTTCTATCCCTTTATCTGTTATTAGATATTGAATTGTTTTTGTAGTTATATAGTTTCGTTTTAAATATCCTTTTTGTTCATAGGTTTCAATATAATCATTGATTGTTGACACGGAAACATGAACAACATTACTTAATTCTCTTTGGGTAATGTTAGAGTTTTTTTCAATTAAATCCAAAATAATAAACTCTTTATATGTTGTAGTAGGACTAAAATAGGCATTTTTAAGCATAACACACCTCAATGACAATTGTTCGCTTACCGAATAATAATATTATCTCATAACTTGATAATCTTTACAATAGTTTTATTAATATTTTAACTACTTTTTTCATTGCATATTGAAAAAACCACAAATGATGTGGTTTTACTTCTTGTTTTCATGATATGTCTTGACTAGTTTTTTAAGTAGTTCTTTTGACTCAACATTTGTTAATGTTTCTATATGATCAATTGCTTCCACTATCTCATTATTTACTTTTTGATCGGTGTGACCATTAGACTCAATAAAAATTTTTTTATTGTCTGTCTTAATGCTATTTTTTGATATATCAAGGAGTAACTCTTCATACAACTTTTCACCAGGTCTTAATCCAGTATATTCGATCTCAATGTCGATATTTGGTCGAAATCCTGCTAACCTTATCATCTTTTCAGCTAAATCTTTTATTTTAACTGGTTCACCCATGTCTAAAATAAAGATTTCTCCACCTTTCGCATAGACCGCCGATTGCAAAATCAAACTAACAGATTCAGGTATTGTCATAAAGAATCTTGTAATCTCAGGATGAGTTACTGTCACAGGTCCACCGTCTTCAATTTGCTTTTTAAAGAGTGGTACAACACTTCCATTTGATCCAAGTACATTTCCAAAACGTACTGCACTATAATTCGTCTCAGAAACTGAATCAAAATATTGAATGATCATCTCCGCGTAGCGTTTGGTTGCTCCCATGACATTGGTTGGTCTTACTGCTTTATCGCTTGAGACTAGTACCATTTTTTCTACTTTAAATTCACTCGATAGTTTAGCAACATTATACGTACCCAATACATTTGTTCTAAGTGCCTCAACTGCACTATCTTCCATTAGCGGAACATGTTTATAAGCAGCCGCGTGAAACACAATTTGTGGTTTAAACTCCTCAAATATTGTTCTAAGACGATCTTCATTATAAACACTACCAATAAATACCTTTAAACAACTACCCACATGTTCTTTATGAAACTTACGTTCTAATTCCATCTGAATGTCATAAGCATTGTTTTCATAAATATCAAAAATAATGAGTTGTTTTGGCTTGAATGTTACAATTTGTCTACAGAGTTCAGATCCGATTGATCCACCACCACCAGTGACTAAAATAATCTTGTCTTTGATAAATGATTCAATTTGATCGTTATCAAGGTGTATTTCATCGCGGTTGAGTAAATCCTCAATCTTAACATCAATAATTTTTCTTGTTTCGTTCGCACCAATCTCGGTGAGTAGTGGCAATCGTTTTATCTTGATATGTTTTTCTGATACAAGCTCTACAATTTCTCTTAATTGAACACTTTCGATATTCGCAATCGCAATGATAACTTCTTCGATGTTATAATCATCAATAAAGATTTTGATATCTTTGATTGGACCTATGATTTTAACACCGAGTAACTTACTACCAATTTTTTCTTGATCATCATCCACAAATGCAACCGGAATGTTATTTAGTCTTGCATTACGATAAATTTCTTTTAAAACAAGTTCTCCACCATTTCCAGCTCCAACAATTAATGTTCGTTTTCCCAAAGATTTATTCCATTCAATGTTGGACTTAAAATAGTTGATAAGGCGTTTGATGATTCTAGGCAATGTAATCAATGCAATTTCAAGTGGTGTGATAAAGACAAACGCAAATTTATTCATAAATTCTGTCTTTGTAATCGCATAAAACAATACAACGACTAAATTGGAAAGAATCGCAATGACGGATATTTTAATGATATCTTCAAATCCAACATGATTGGTCACCATTTTATAAAGACCAAAGAGATAGTATGCGGCTAACTTAAAGGCGATGACAAGAGGTAAACCAATCAGTACTTTATTCACATCAATTGGAATATCCCAAAACATCATTGCGATCAAAGCAACAAAAAAAGTGAATAAAAGTAAAAAGGTATCAATAATCAAATACTGTAATAATCTTAAGTATTTGTTTGTTCGCTTTTCCCTTTTCATCATTTTTCACCCAATTCATTTTAAATAATTATTTCTTAAATCGGTTATTTGGTTCTACTTTTGTGACTTGTTCACTTCTCGCAATCGCAAACGAGTCTTTTGGTATGTCTTTACTAATCGTCGATCCAGCTGCGATAAACACATTATCACCAATCGTCAGTGGGGCAATCAAATTGGTATTCGCACCAATAAAGACATCATCACCAATGATTGTTTGATGTTTCTTTTCTCCATCAAAATTAACAGTCACAGATCCAGATCCAAAGTTTACATGATCTCCTGTAGTAGTATCTCCAATATAAACCAAGTGAGTTGCTTTGACATCTTTTCCGGTCACTGTTTTTTTGACTTCCACAAAGTTCCCCATGATATTATGTTCACCAATCACTGAGTTATTTCTAACATGAGCAAATGGTCCAATGATGGAATGATTCTTAATCTCAGAATCATGGATTAATGCGTGTTTGACCGTACAATATTCACCAATCGTTCCATTGTTGATTTCCGTGTTTGGACCAATTTGACTTTTTCGCTTAATAATGGTATTTCCGGTTAAATAGGTATTGGGAAAAATCGTCACTTCTGCTTCGATTTTTACGCTTGATGCAATCGTAACCGTTTCAGGGTTAACTATATTAACCCCTTCCATCATGTATTTCTTATTAACTTCCATTCTCATTCGCTTTTCAACCAGCGATAAAGAATATAAGTCATTGATACCAGAAAGTGCTTCGTGATCTTCCTCAATATAGGTTCCAACACGATGATTAATCCCAATAATCTTAACAATATCGGTTAAATAATATTCATGTTTGGCGTTGTGTGGGGTAATTTGTTTTAATGCATCAAATAATAATTTATTATCTACTACATATAATGCGGAATTGATTTCTTTGATTTTTTTAATCTCAGCCGAAGCATCTTTTTCTTCAATAATGGCCACTACATTTTTATTGGCATCTCTTACAATTCTTCCGTATCCATTTGGGTCTGGCATTACACAAGATACGATTGTTAACGCATTGTTTTCTTTTTGGTGATGTCCTACCACTCGATCAATCAAATCTTTGGATACCAAGGGAACATCTCCTGCGAGTATTACAGTTAAACCATCTTTGCCTTCAAGGAGTGAGGCTGCACTTAACACGGCATGCCCTGTTCCAAGTTGTTCTTTTTGATAAGCATAGGTGACTCTATCACCAAAAATCTCTTCGAAGACTTCTGCTTTGTGACCAATCACAACTGTGATGTCATCGACAACAGATTCCTCTAAGGCTTCTACAATATACATAAGCATCGGTTTTTTCAGTAATGGATATGCACATTTTGGCATTTCCGTTTTCATTCTTGTGCCTTTGCCAGCTGCTAGAACAACTGAATAAATTTTCATAATAGCACTTCCCCCGTTTTTTCCATTACTCGATTAATACTTTTGGATTTTCGTTAAATATCTTCTTAGCTAACTCAATCCCAAACTTTTTCCTAACGATATCATATGCTTCTTTGAATGTATATTTCCGGTGTGCATGTGTATCACTTGAAATATAATCAACTTCTCCAAGTTTCAATAACTTAAATACTAATTTTTGTACCTTTTTCCCATAAAGACCAGTGATTGCAGATGCATTCACTTGAATTTGTGCACCATACTTTTTATATCGCAAAATATCATCGACTGTCTTACAGTAATCGTATCGTTCTGGGTGAGCTAAGATCACTTTATACCCCGCAGCCGAAATATCATATAACACTTCTTCTGCGTCTGGATACTCTTTCATCATCGAAAACTCAAACAAAATATACTTGGTATGATTGAGTGTTAAGGAATCTCCTTTTTGAAGACGCTCTATAATTCGACTTGACAAATAAATTTCATTCCCTAAATAAAGATTGATTGGAATTTGATGTTCAAGTACTTTCGTTTTTAACTCTTCAAAAATCTCTCTGAGGCGTGCTGGATGTACATCATACTGACCCTTATGCATATTATGCGGGGTCAAAATGATGTCAGTAACACCATGGGAATAGGCTGATTTGATTAGCTCAATCGCCTCTTCCATCGATTGTGCACCATCATCAACACAAGGTAATATATGGGTGTGAATATCAATCATACAAATCACGCATCCCTTTTGAGAGTAAATTTAGTTCTATTTATGCCTATTTAATTCGTTTCCTTTTCATCTTGATAATACTTATATTTTTGACCATATCCAAAGTAAGATTTCGCATGTTTTGCATCTACTTTTGTTAAGACTGTCCCAATTATGTTTGCTTTATTCTTAATCAATACGTTGATTGCTTCTTTGGCAGAATCTTTCTTTGTTTGGTTATAAGCTACAATAAAAATGGTTCCATCAACAATTCTTGATACGAGTACTGCGTCTGTCACGAGTAGTACTGGAGGTGTATCAATAATGATAACATCATAGATTGATCTTAATTCATCAATTAACTGATGTAACTTCTTGGATTCTAAAATCACATTTGGAAATGGTGATTTTGCTCCTCGTAAAATAACATCAATTCCAACTTCCGATTTTTTAATAATATCAGCTAGTTCACATTCACCAGCGATATAACTTGTAATTCCGCATCCAACATTTCTCATATTGAAAGCACGATGAACTTTTGGTTTTCGTAAGTCTAAGTCAACCAAACATACCTTTTTCCCTTTTTCCGCGTAAGCTGATGCAAGGTTAACCGTAACTGTTGTTTTCGCTTCCCCAGGTAACGCAGATGAAATTTGAATGACTTGCATTTTTTCATCAATCCCAGAGAATGCAACATTGACTTGAAGCATACGAAATGATTCAGCCACTAAACTTTCAGGGTTTTCAACGGTAAATATTTTGTATTTTTCATGAACTTTATGATTTCCATTTGCCATGATTACCCCTCCTATTCTTCATCAAATCCAATGTCTGGAATGCTTCCAATCACTGGGAATCTTAAGATTGATTCTAATTCTTTTTTACTCTTAAATGTATTATCAAACATTTCTTTAATAAACACGATACCAACACCTAAGATACCACCAGCAAGTACACTGATAACAACATTAAGTGGTTTGTTTGGTGAAGACGGTCTTAGTGGAACTTTTGCAACATCCAATACCGCTAATTTATCTTTTAATTGTGGGTAGTTTCCACCATCGACTGCTTCAATTAATTTTTGAGCGATGAAATTGACAATCACCGCAGCATCATCGGGATTTTCTGCTGTATATTTTACTTGAAGCACTAAAGAGTCGGTTACTGCGACGATCGCAATGTTATCTCTTACTTCTTTTGTGGTTTCGTCTAATGATAATTCAGCTATAACAGCATCTAACACCAAATCACTTTTGATAAACTCTTGATACGTTTTGATCAAACGTTGTAATGTGAGTACCGCATTATAATCGGTTGTTTGTCCACCAGAGGTATCAATTTGAACAATCACGGATGTGGTTGCTTCATATTTTGGGTTCGCAATTACCCATGTGTATAATACACCTACAGTCAAAGCTAGAATAACCGCCCCAACGATATAGTACCAGTTATGGACCATCATAAAATACAATTCTTTTAATGTGATACCTTCATTTACTTCTTGATTTGAAGAAAAATCTTCAAACTCGTGTCTCGTTTCTTTCATATGTAAAACGCATCCTTCCTTATACTTTTAACTAAATTATAATAATATGATGTGAAATATAATAGATAAGAGACCTACTATATAACAGTAAATGGAAAATAAGAATAATTTTTGTTTTTTTAATACTTTTACAAAGATACTTAATGCAAAGTATGTCGTAATTAAACTCGCAACAAATGCGATCCCTAACCCCAAATAACTCATACCTTCAACTGGATTTTGTACAATGTTAATCCCACTTAGGAGTAAACTCGCTAAAGAAATTGGGATAAAGAGTAAAAATGAAAACTTAATTGCTTCATCGATCGATAACTTATTTTGTAAGGATGTTGAAGTAGTAATGCCGCTTCTTGATACTCCTGGTACGATTGCTAATGCTTGAGCAAACCCAATCCATAGTGCCTTCTTTACATTGATACTCTCAGTCTCTACACGTTTTCCTCTAAGTTTACTTACAACGAGGAGGGTGGTTGCAGTTAGGAGTAACCCAATCCCAACCATTAGAAGCGATTTATAGGCTTCTAGTGTATCTTTGAGTAATAGCCCTATGATTCCTGCTGGAATACTAGCTAGGATTAACAATAACAAGTAGTTAAAATCTTTTTGATATTCTTTTTGTTTTTTAAAAACAAAAGCAATGTTATTTACAATTAAATCTTTTAAATCATTTCTAAAGTAATACACAATTGCGAAGAGGCTAGCCGCATTCACAATAATCTCAAAATCTAGCCCTGGGAGTTCCATATGAAGCAAGAATTGAAATATTACTAAATGCCCACTGCTTGAAACTGGAAGTGGTTCGGTGAGACCTTGAACAATCCCTAATATCAAATATTTGATTAGTTCAATTAACTCCATCTATGAAACCTCACCTTCAGCAAATTACATTATAGCACTTTTTTCCATCAGTCGCAACCGCTTTTATCGTAAACTAGTAAACTTTAATGTTGTTGTTTATTTTGGTTTGATAAATACCACTTTATCGTGTTTGACAAACCTTCATTCAATCTTATTCTAGGTGTAAATCCCAGATCTTTTTTTATTTTCGAAATGGAAGCAACACTTTTTGCGATATCACCACTTCTTGCATCCTTAAACAAAATATCTATCTTCTTATTGGTAGTCTTCAAAACGAGTTTCGCAAGTTCTAATACACTCGTTTCAATTTCGGTACCAACATTATAGACAAATGCACCTTGAGAATTACTTTCAAAGGCTAAAATGTTTGCATCAACGACATCTTCTACATACACAAAGTCTCTTGTATTAGAGCCATCTCCATAGATGGTAATTGGTTGGTTAGAGACTACCTTATCAATGAAGATCGAAATCACACCGGAATAGGGGCTACTTGGATCTTGTTTTGGACCATAGACATTAAAATAACGCAAGCCCACAGAACTTACACCATATAATTCAAAGTATAGTTTTGCATAAAGTTCATCGACATATTTCGCTAATGCATATGGTGATAAGGCATCACTCGTATGTTCTTCTACTTTTGGATAATGATCATCTAATCCATAAGTTGCTGCACTTGATGCATATACTATTCTTTTGACACCATTTATTCTAGCCGATTCTAATACATTCACCATTCCGGTTAAGGTTGAAGAGTGATTTAAGATTGGTTCTTCAATGGATTTGGGAACAGATACAAGTGCTGCTTCGTGAATGATGACATCCATTCCGACGGATAGTGTTAAACATGTTTCAAAATTGGAAACATCTCCCTTAATAAACGTAAACAAGGGATTGTCCATAAATGGTTTGATGTTATCCATATGACCGGAGGATAAATTGTCCAAAGCGATTACTTTATGCCCTAACGATAATAATCGTTCACATATTGTACTTCCGATAAAACCAGCACCACCTGTTACTAATATGTTCATAAGATGTCCCCTTTCTGTAACGTTATTTACATGTTGATTATTTCCTACTACTCTTAAAAACCAGTTCTTTTAAATTTGTCATATTAAAGCTAATGATGGTACCAAATCCCAACATTACGATTCCAATCAAAATCGTCCAAAATCCACTTTGGGATTTGTCCATTAAGAAGATGATTGGAATTGGGGAAGCAACAATTAACCCTAAAATTGCATAATATACATAACTATAATAATTCTTTAATAAATATTTGATTAGCTTTGATAAGCCAAAAATTCCAAATAACACTCCGACTCCAAATGGAATTAAATAAGGAAGTGTTGCAAGTGCCGATGAGAAATCGAACGTGATAAAATGACGAATAAAATTGGATAGTTCACTTGTGATAAAGTAATAATACCCTAAGATGACTAGTACCATTGATCCACTTACACCAGGCACAACCATCGCAGATGCCGCTATTACACCAACTAAGATTAATATTATAATACTCCAAAAGTTAATATCAAGTGTGATGAATGCTCCATCATTTATGAGTGGGAGTAATATAATCACAAGAGCCATAATACTAAATATTATGATTTGAACTAGATTTGGTTTACTATCCTTTACACTCGAGTAAACCTTAGGAATTCCACCTAAGATAAATCCAACAAATAAAAGTGTTGTAGGAATTGGGAATGTTTCTAAGAAAAATACAATCACATACAATGCTAAAACAATTCCGAACACTAAACCAACCATTAAAAAGAACAAATCTTTTAGTACTTCTTTTGGTCTTTTTAAAATATCGCTGATTCCACCAATCAACCGGTCATATACCCCTATTAGTACCGCAATTGTCCCACCAGATAATCCTGGTATGACATTCGCAACACCAATAAATACTCCTTTGATTAAATCTATCATCCAATTCATAATCTACCCATGTTTCCTTTATGTTCAATATTAAGTACGTGTTTATTATATCATATATATACCTTTTTCTCAATCGCTTTTTCTTAGATCTTCGTGTAAAATAGGTTTTCGGATAGTTATAGTAGCATAAAAAGCAGCGGTGATGATAAAATCACAACTGCTTTTGTATTAGCTTTGTTTATAGCACGTTTTTTGTAATACTTGGTTCGCCAAATAGTTTCGTTACATTCATGATTGGCAAACAATAGGGCGGTATGTTTCCATTTGTTGTGATGGTTGAAAGCAATGTTCTTAAATAAGGAAACATAATTGCTGTAGCATTGTTAATTGCGATATAGTATCTTGACGAGTCTTCCCATTGGTCAAATTCAAAGAGAGCCATAATTACCGCTTCTGCTTCAAATGGAATTGGTTTTTTGTTCATTTGTGATGTGATTTTAACAGTAAGTTTAATACGATATTTTGTGTCATCTACTTTGATGATTTGACGTTCGAATGCTGGCTGGATGTCGATCACTCCACTCATTGACTGAAATAATTCGTTGTACTCAAAATACGTCTTTATCACTTTATACTCAATCAATCTCATATCACTTGCACCCTTCATAAGTAAACACCCCATTTCCCTCTTCGATTGTATTATATACCAATGCCGAACTTTTTATTTCGTATTTCATAGGTGTGGCAATAGATTTACATATTGCACTTGTAATCTTGTCATTTTCTTTTTGAGTGAGATATCCAATGTTTACCAGCCATAATTTTGAAAAAGCATCATCTAAAAACAAGACTCTCAATAAGTTATCATGAGCACGATCTTGAATTGCACCATTTTCGTAGCGCGTAATCGTCTTTTCGCCAAAACCTAATAATTTTGACAATGCTGATTGAGATAAATGATATTTATCGCGAATGTCAATGATGTCTTTTGATGTTAATAATCCATTGATTTTCTTATATTCATCAAACATGATGATATCATTCTTAATTTCATTATCTTTATCATATATCTCTTCACCGCAGTGGTAACATGTCAAAATTGTGATCTCAGCTTTAATTTCTCTTCCCTTAATTGTATACTCTCTTGCTTCTTTTATCTCATTTACTTTATGGAATGCTTCACAATTTCCACAGTATTTCTTCATTTTTATTTCCTCCTATGGTCTAGTTATATACAGTCAATATGACAACTTAGACACTTAATTACCGATTCATTTTGTATTATTTGCTTTTCTTTTCGTTTTATATAGAGTGTATGACCCTCAAAGTTATGTTTGAAAACCCAAACCTTTCCAGTTCGAGTTGCATCTAAATCATTTGATGGTCCACTATAATATTCTGCTACAGTTAAATTCCTAACAATATTTTCCTGATCATATGCGGTTAGGCCAATTAAAAGTCTGGTATGACGGTTTTTTTCCGTGGGTACAAAATCAATGTAATCAGCTCTTCTTACTTCGTGTAAGAACTGACTAATTTCAGAACTATCCGCCATACTACCCCTCCTTTTTGGTATCATATGATACTATTATAAAGTATAGTAATTCAAAATGCAACTATTTTATTCGATTATTTTATTTATATTGGTAAAATGAAAAAGAACCAGCCTTCATCCGAAAGCTGGTTCTGCCCCTACCCTAATTTTCTAACACCACTTGCTGGAGTGACCACATAAAATGATGGCTTATAACCAATCACTCGTTTGTAGTGTTTGGTAACTCTACGTTTGAATGCCGGATAATCGATTGTCTTCACAATCGCAATTGCGCATCCACCAAATCCAGCTCCTGTCATGCGAGCACCATATGCTCCACTTGCCCATGCGGCTAAAATTAGTTCATCAAGTTCTCTTCCCGTTACTTCATAATCATCACGTAAACTTACATGTGATGTATTCATTAATTTTCCAAGCGTTATGATGTCTTCTTCTAACAAAGCATTGGCAGCTTTTTTAACACGACTGTGTTCTGATACAACGTGTTTCACACGTTTTCTGAGTCTTGTATTTAAAATGTGTAAGTGTTTGCTTAATTCATCTGTTGTTAATTCACACAAGTTTGATAATTCTGGATTGTTCTTTTGAATCAGTTTTAATGATAGTTTACATTCATCTAATCGTTCTTCATATTTTGAATCGAGCAAACTGCGTTTTTTGTTTGTATTGATTACCACAATTTTCATGTCTTGAAATTTGAGTTTGCGGTATTCATATTCCAATGTTTTGGTATTGAGTAGGATTACTTTATCCTTTTCGCCAAAGCCAACCGCGAATTGATCCATAATACCACAGTTAACACCAACAAAATTGTTTTCTGCTTCTTGAGCGATCTTTACCATATCGATTAATTCTAGTCCTAAATTGAATTGATCATTAATTGCATAAATCGTTAACATCTCAACACTAGCTGAAGAAGATAGTCCTGCTCCATTTGGAAGATTGCCATAAAACCACATGTCAAAACCAGTGGGTAATACAATCTCTCTTTTATATAAGGAATAGACAACCCCTATGATATAAGTAGACCAAACCGGTTTATCTTTTTTTGAGAATTGTTCGGTATAATACGTCACAATTCCATCCTTGTGATAATTTTTTGAATATACATTGATTTGCGCATCACTACGTTTTGCGATGACACCAAACGTACCATAGCTTATCGCAAATGGCATGACAGATCCACCATTATAGTCAATGTGTTCCCCAATCAGATTGACTCTGCCTGGTGAAAAATAGACCGTTGATTTCCCGCCATTTTTCATTGTTTTTTTAAACTTGTTTTTTAATACTTGTTTCTTGGTTTGAAAGAGATCAAAAAAGTCTTGTTTTGCTTTTTCCAAGAACATCACCTTGCTTCTTTATTATACTTTATCTGGTGTTATATCCATTTGGGTGTGATTGATGAAAGTTCCAAGCCGATTGAATAATATCATCAATTGAATTATATCTACGAACCCACCCGAGTTCGGTTTCAATCTTTTCGCTTGATGCGATCAGTCTTGCTGGATCGCCTGCACGTCTTGCTTCTACTTTTACGGGAATTGGATGTTTGGTTACTCGCCTTGCAGCTTCAATTACTTCAAGGACGCTATATCCAGATCCACTTCCTAAATTATAGATATTAGACTGAGCACCTGATCTAAGACTCTTTAATGCTAATATATGGCCTTCGATTAAATCCTCTACGTGAATATAATCTCTGATACAAGTTCCGTCAAATGTGGCATAATCATCACCAAAGATGGTGATGTGTGACCTTTGACCAAGTGGTACTTGTAATACAATAGGAATCAAATGGGTTTCTGGATGATGCGCTTCACCTATCAAACTTGAATGATGAGCCCCAGCAACATTAAAATATCGTAATGCCATAAACTTGATACCATAAGCAACATCTGCCCATTTCATCATATCTTCCATGGCTAATTTCGTCTCGCCATAGGTATTTGAAGGTATCGTGTCAAAGTTTTCTGTAATCGGCATTAATTCGTGGTCACCATATACGGCAGCTGTGGATGAAAATACGATTTTTTTGACATTGTGTTTTACCATTGATTTTAATAGTTGAATCGTTCCAACGACATTGTTATCATAATATTTCAAAGGTTCTTTCATCGATTCTCCGACAAGCGAAAAGGCTGCGAAATGAATCACCTCAAAAATCATATGTTGCTTGAATATTGTGTTTAGAAGGAGTTCATCCTGAATGTCACCTAGGTAAACTGTAGCTCGTTTGTCAATTGCTTTAAGATACCCTGTCGATAGGTTATCAATCACAACAACATCTTCGCCTAAATCGCATAACATTTTTACACAGTGTGAGCCAATATAACCAGCTCCACCACAAACTAAAACGCTCATGTTTTTCACCTGAATTTAATAAATTAGAGATTTTTGTACGGTTGTTTTTTGGTTAGTCGTTTGTTTTTGTTTTAAAAAAGTTTTTGGCTGTCTCATACCCAAGTACCGTTGAAATATCGAATACTTTCCCCTGATAAAAACATACAAATACTCTCTTTTTTGTCCTTTTAATAAATGCACTAATATAATCCGCCATACCGATGTGATCATATTTATGGTCTTCGATATAATCCAAGAAGGCTGGTGTCAACACCCATCTTTTAACCATTCCGACCTTGTTGCTCATCTCCATAGATGGATGATATGGCAGTACTTCTTTTACTTTCACTAAAAAGCTCAAAAATGCCATTTCATAATCTGGAACGATGACATCATATCTCCATGTCGCATTACCTCCAGCTTGTTCACCCCCAAGAATCATATCCCGAACAAACCCAAAGGATTTAATTAGTTGCTTGGTCACAGAGTCTGTTGCTCCGATCACAAGATCATCTAGCGTAGTAAAATAGAAGGCTTCATGCATTCCTAGTCTACGAATCAGTAACAGCGCATTGACTGGGCTATTCACAAGATCATCAACTATAAACTTAAAGTGATATTCTTTGTAACGTTCAATCTTTTGAATCATTTCCTGAAAAGAAACTTTTTCATAATTCATGATAAACGTGATATCACGGATACCAGATGCCAAAATGTCATCGATTTTGTATTCGAACAACATCTTATCATCGATATCGAGTAATTCTTTGGTCTTGTATTTGGCCAAAGACCAAACACTCGAATCATCATTGCTTAAAAAGACAAATGCTTTGGTGATTGCTGCGATTGCCAAGGAATCCACCTCAATTCTATCTACGTATGAATATTATACCACAACATTCATGAAATGTAAATTGAAACTTGAGTGGTCAAACAAATAACGAATTGTGAAAAGATGAAATCTTTTTCATTCAACATAAAGTAGTACTATGCGTTATGACACTTAAAAACTCGTATTTCTTTTTAATTTCTTCCATTGAACCAGGGGATGACTTGAGGCTTGCTTGATCATCCCTTCATCTTGAAAAAGATAATCAAATCTTGGAGAATCTGTATCTATGGAATGAATGAAATGTTGTTGATTTGAATCATAGTCTGTTATCTGGTCAACAAATTCAAGTACTACCGGTATTGCTTCATTTAAGTTAAATACATCTTTCTTTTTGATGACTGGTAATAAGTCTCTTACAAAACTTCTCTTAGTGAATTTCTTAGTGAAATCACGTTCAAAATCGAGTCTATCGTTTTGAATATAGCGATAAAAGAGTACAACGTTTTCAAATACATTAACTTCATCAAAATTGAATAATCGATTTGTAATCATTTGGTACATGTCATATAAATCACGTATTTGGTTTCTCGATAGAAGTGCATTTACTTTACCAGCATATAGTTCAATTTTCGATACAGTTAAGACCATAAAAGGTTGTTCAATGATGCCTAAATCTAGCTTTTTGTGTTCGAGTGGTAACAGATGACTTCTCATCGCATAGTTGATTTCCACTTTGATATTGTCTGAGCCACCACCACTAGGGGTGTATGATATCACATAAGAATCTAGTGCGAATGAAAATCTAGAATGCTTTGATAGTACATAACCTTCCTTTGTGAAATGCATTTCTAATTCTTGTTTGATTAACTCTCTATTCTTTTGCATTTCATCTTTATCTAAATTCAAAGCAAAATCCAAATCAATGTCAACAGAGAGCCTTGGTAAATTGCTATATAATAAATTAATTGCTGTTCCGCCTTTTAATGCTAGTTTGTGTTTCAATACTTGATTGGTATTTATATATCGAACGATTTCTGATAATCGAATGACCCTTTCTAAGGTGTTCCTTACGACTCATAATTGATTGGAACGTTTTTGTAGTACGATCGAATCATATATCATGATGCTTACCTCTATCTTCTAACCACTTTGGTACAACGATTTGATATTCTTTCTGAAATGATCCTTCTAACTTTGCATCACTCGATAAATACACAACTCCTTTATGGATTTTGGTTTTAATCAATTTAAAAAACGAGTTACTAAACAGAAATATATCATGAAACAATGATAGTAAATACCCAGTTTTTTGATAGAGTGCTTGAATGTCATACTCTTCTAAATATTCGATTATTTTAAGCTCATCTAGTCTAGGTATGATTTCAAGACTATAAATGAGTTGCTCTAAACTGATGAGGGAATCAATCGATTGAATCGAGTCAATTACGGTTTTTTCAACATCAGTGATGTTTAAACGTTCTGTATATGGAGGTTTTACAACACCTTTAGATGATTTAGCTTGGATGTGTTTATACATGATATCATCACATTCAAAGGAATTAAACCGATGTGTTGAGGATACATAGCATATATGACTTACCTGATTTTGATATCCATAGTATTCTAAGGCACTACTGTGACTGATGTATGAATCTTCATGAATCATTGATCCTATTTGATATTTCGAAGCAAATGCTACTTTTGTTGCTGGATTAATACTCACATATAGATTATTGCGCACCTTTTTAACAAGACCTTGCTTTTCCAAGCGACTTAATGCACCATATGTTGTCGCTTTGTTTTTAAATATTTTGTACGCATCATCAAACCGAAAAACACTTTTTTGTGCTAATTCTTGATAACCCTTCATCATTTCACCTCTATTCACTTTAATTTTATCACGTTATTATACATTTATCAATACTTTTTGTATCTTTTTAAAGTAATCAGTTGTTTGTGTATTCTTGATTGATTACAAAAACGTTTGCGTAATTGGTAATTTGATTCTTATATTGTGTATTCATAAAACCTTTGGTATAATGAGAGCAGTCAATGGAGGAATATCATATGGAGTTAACACAACAAGAATTAAAGATGATTCTAAAACTACAAGAAAATGAAATCACAGAATATTTTGTATATCAAAAAATCGCAAGACGAATGAAAGATCAATCCAATAAAAAAATTATTATTAAGATTGCCAATCAAGAAAAAGCACATTACGAACGATGGAAAAAAATAACAGGAATTGCTTCCAAACCAAAAAAGGGTAGAATCTTCTTCTTCAACTTACTTAGTATTCTATTTGGTTACACATTTGCATTAAAACTAATGGAAAAAGGAGAAGCATCCGCCGAAGCCTTTTATTTAGAACTTGGGAAAACAATCCCAGAAGCAAAAGCGATAGCGTTAGAAGAGGATGCTCACGAACAAGAGTTGATTGCGATGCTTGATGAAGAGCGCTTACGTTATGTAGGGTCGATTGTCTTAGGATTAAACGATGCACTCGTGGAACTAACTGGGGCACTCGCTGGTTTAACCTTCGCTTTATCCGATACTCGAATTATTTCCTTATCTGGATTAATCACTGGGATTGCCGCATCTCTATCAATGGCAAGCAGTGAATACTTATCCGCGAAAGCCGAAGGTAGAAAAGATGCATTAAAATCAGCTTTTTATACAGGAACTGCTTATATTTTGGCTGTTTCTTTACTCATCTTACCTTATCTAATCCTAGGTGCTCAAAAATACTTAGCTTTGGGAATCATGTTAGCAATCGTGGTATTCATCATCTTCTTCTTTAACTACTATATTTCAGTAGCCAAAGACTTGCCATTTAAAAAACGTTTTTTCCAAATGGTTACAATCAGCTTAGGGGTAGCCGCGATCTCGTTTGGAATCGGTATGTTACTCAAGGTCTTCTTAGGTGTTGATGTATAATTAGAACCTACAAAGATGTGTCAAGCACAAAAAATGTGTGATAGCACATCTTTTTTTCATTGAAAAAAAACACATTTTGGTATATGATATTACTATATTTCAGGAAAGAAGGAATTCATCATGCGCTTTCGAGACAATCTTATAAGACTCCTAAATGAAACCCAAATGCCAATTGATGCATTTATTACAGCTGTAGATGCGAAAGATGTTTATTATCTTGATTTATGGCTGAATGGAACAAAATTACCAACTCAAGAACAACTAGAGAAAATGTGTGAATTGTTTAAAGTCACGATCGAAGAACTTCTAGGAGATGACTTTGGATCTACAAAAAGACCAGAAACTGCGACTCGCATATACAATGTCGATGCCCATTACAGTGGATTAGGCATCACGATGATTGAACTATTCAATGTATTTCGCATGTTTTTAATCGCTTGTCTTATGATCTTTACTTTATTAACGATTAAGCAAATTCCAAACGATCCACTGCTGTATATCATGATATTCCCTTATATCGCAAGTTTGATCTGTACTATTATTTATGGCTATCGTGCCATCCATGAACGAAAACTGTTTAAAGTGCGTTCCTTACAATTCATCAAAAAAACCCATATGCACCGGCCATCGATTATGATGAGACTGATTACCATTATTTTACTCTTTGGTTTTGTCAGCTATTTTTGGCTAAATACACTAAGACACTTTGCGAGTCAATCGATCTTACTCTATTCGATTGTCGTCATCCTCCTATCGATTTCGATCAATCTGATCAATTGGGTTTTCTTTCAATCCATAACAGTGGTTAGTATCGATGTCTTTAAATACAATCAAATGCATGAATTTCTTCATCCATTTGAATACGTCATTACCTTACAAAATGAAAAAAAATCAAATATGATTATCGACCAAATCAATGCCAAATATTTTCGAATGGTTTATAACGGAGTAGAATACTTCCAAAGCAACAAGAAATCGTTTAAAGTGATGAAAGAGTCAAGAATAGAAAAATCAAACGAACGTACCTATTTGGTTGGAGATCAAATGCTAGAGGTAAGAGTAAAATCAAGATTCTTTTTACCACCAATCGTAACATTTCCCAACGCAAAAAACGTGAAGTTTATCAAACCAATCTACGAACTGAATTTCTTTATCTTAACCCAAATTGTATATGGAGTTGGAATCTTATTTATATTGTTTCTACTTCTATGATAAAAAAAACATCCCTAACCGCTTATTACAGGATTGGGATGTTTTTTTGATCGGATTTTTGTCGTTTTGTTTTCATATAATAGATTAGGAGGGATGCTACAAGTAGTCCAATAAAATCTATGAATACATCGAAAAACGATGGACCTCTATTTGGTGTTATGATTTGAATGCATTCATCGATCAATGCAACTGCGAAACCAATAAAATTTGTGAGTACATATGTTTTACGCAAAGGCAAACCATATTGGTAGATTGTGATCGATAACAAAATTCCTAAAATAAAAAACTGACCAAAGTGGGCAAGCTTTCGCACCCAAAGTGAAATCGTTTCTACTGCGATTGATGTTGAGAATAATTGATTTACGTAATTGGTAAGAGGAACACTAATCAGTGAACTTTGTTCACTTGAAATCGAACCTGGTAAGATAGAGTTTCCCCAGATGATACAAACCATTCCTATACTTAACAACAGCCATACACGCTTCAAGTTGCACCACTTCCTATTCTTTACGACCTAATTATATCACACAATTATAGTTGGTAGAAAGAAAAAATGAGTCATGCGAATGACTCATATTCTTCATCTTTAATCAGTTCGTCAAGCGATACATCAAAAAACGAAGCCATTTTCTTTAAGGTTGGAATATCTGGGTAACTTTGCCCAGTTTCCCATTTTGAGACAGCTTGCTGTGTTACATCAAAAAGTGTCGTAAGATCTTTTTGCTTTAACCCTTTTTTCTTTCTTAACTCAATCAGTTTCCAGCTGAACGCATTCATTCATGTGCCCCCTTTACAAAATACGAAACAATATGACCATCAATTTAATTGTATCTTTTTTAAAACCGAAATACAAACAACTTAACGTTGTATTTATACTTTTTTTATATAAATTTTATATTTTTATTCATTTTCTAGAATTTCGCATATACTCATGCCAAAAAATGAAATAAAAAGACGATTCTACTTTTGATGTTACACTTTTTTTATGAAAAGCATTTTGATAATTCTCACACAGTTTAAATGTTAACCGGTTGTTTTTCGCAAGCATAATCTCATCTGGGTCGCACACATAAATGGATTGATCCGCATCGACAATCTTCATTGGATTCACTTTTCTTGTCTTTAGGTAGTCACAATACTGTCTTGATGAGATGTGATGCAGTTGTATTTTATAATACAGATGTGGTTTTCCACCTTCATATAAATCTCTTCCGATTCCTAAGAGTGTAATCTCCATATCACTCGGTGCTTCAATCCCAATGCCTAAACGCTCTTTTAATGATTCTTGTAACACGTTGCAAATGTCTACACTCCCACTTAAGGTTTTGTTCCCATTGGGTAGTTTTAACCGACAAGCAAGTGAGGTTGTAATTTTATGCTTGGAAGTGGTCGCACTTCTACTTCTTCTTGGAAATAAAACAAACCCATCTGACAAATAGACAAGTGCCCCAATTCCTAAGTGATTTGACATCTTAGATTCTTTTAAAGGCGTTAACAGTGGGCCATATTCGTAAATCCCACGTAGACTAATGCGATTGTTAATCCGATAGTCAATGGCTCGATTGGTTACCATGTGATTGAAGTATGTGCTTCTAGAGGTATGTAACACAATCTTGTTTTGATCTAGTGTTAAATCATCTAACCGAATCGTGTCACTGTTTTTAAAGTAGGATGTTTTATGGGCATGAATCAAATCGACATAATTGTTTTCAATGATACTATCGAGTTTAAAGTCATGAACAGCTCTATCTTCAAAAATCAGTTGATACGTATCATCATCGGTTGTAATCAAGCTATCATAGACAAAACTGCGAACTCCGTTTTTGAAAGGAACTTCTTTTTTATAAGTTACCTCATCATAGATGTCGAGTAATAGATCATGGTTGACATTTACCTTTCGAGCATCTTCTCTTGATGTGTTGATAAATTTGTAAATATTAATCGCTAAATTCCCAATAATCGTACCAATCACAACGGAAATGGTTGTTTCTAAGAAGGAAAAGAAATTAAAAAGCAAAATAAATCCAGTTGCCACCAAGGCGGAAACGACTAAGAATAACATCAATTGTTCTAACGATTCAGGGATAAAAAAGCGTTTGATAAAATACTTAAACCGATTTTTATCAGGATCTTTGCTTGCTTGAAAAAACAATTGATGCATCCGTTTTACGATAGTATCACCTGTTTTTAGATTGCCTAACATCGCTAACATATTGGTATAATGTGTTTGCATACGGTCGGTTGAATTGCTTCTATAAATGATTTTCCCATTTCTTAAAATACGTTCTTTGGTGTGATCAATCACAAAAACACGTTTTTTCGTCCAAACTCTCGTAACTTTATAATTGGTACGCTTTGTCCAAGCAATATCAACCTTCACCTTTGCTTTGCATGTTTTAAATTGGTGGGTAGAATGATATGAGCGCTCCATTAGGTTATCGTAACGAAATTTAGAACGTTTTTGTTCAATATGTGCAGAAGGTAGTAATGCATAGATCATAGAGAGTGCGTTGATTCCACTATCGAACCATGTCCCTTCATAGGAGTGTTTCTCTTTCTTAATTGTTCTTGCTTTTTCTAGGTTGGGATCTTTGATTGAAATCTGAACCTTCCTAATATCCGTTAGTTCTTCTTTCCAGGATTCCAACGCTATCACTTCATCCCCATATTCCCAATGCAATAACACATCAACACGAACACCATGATTGCTTGCTAGTTGGTACAGGGCTTCTAGATGAGGTTGATTTAACGTAGCTGGTTTTTCTAAAATGACACTGATCTTATTTGACAAAAAAAACGAAGCAATCAAAAAATGAGTACTCGCAGGTGTGGCAATGATAACGGAATGAAGTCCTTCGATTGTAATCAAATCCTTATACTGGTTGAAAAAAGGCACATCTTTATAATATGATCTTGAGATTGCATTTGGATTTAAATCACATACCGCCGACAGTTCAAAATTCGGGTTTGTTGATAACGGTAAGGCATAATACTTTGAAATGTGCCCTAACCCAACAATTGCTAATTTCTTCTTCATGGTAAAAAATCCTTTCAAGTAACCTAAATTAATTATACCACGCAAATCCATATGAAAAAAGTGGTATTTTGTAAGTATATAAAAAATCATCAACGTTGGTAGTTGATGATTTTTAATCTTTATTGTTTCTTGTTTTTTAACTCTTGTTGTTTGATAAGGTAGAGTTCTTCCGTCGCAAAATGTATTTTTGTGACTACATTTTTTAAGTTTTTGAAGTAAACATAGAAGTTATCCGTTAGTGTTGTCAGGTCTACTCCATCGCCACGATTGTTATAATCAAATTCAATGTGCACACTTTCCATTGATACAACTGGTTTATGAAGTACTTTTGTCACCCCGTTTTCTTGATACGTTAATACAAATCCGTCTTTCGTATGAACAAAATGTCCTTCGCCTAAAGCAATGAATCCATCTGCGTTTGGTAAGGAGTCGACGATGCAATCATCTTCGATATGATAGTTCCCCTGTAATATTTCGGTTCGAACAAAGTTGCGTTCCCAGTTATACCAATCAGGGATATGAGTAAATTCAGTGATTCCATGACGTGCTTTCATCGCACCAAATTCATCCATTTCATAGGTTTTTTGACACGCATCACATGTTAGAACATGTTCATGAGATCTCATTTGAAATTCAGTTTTACATGACGGACATTGGTATAAGACTTTTTCTAACCCCTTAGCACGATTTGGATCTGTAATACGAATGTGATTGTCAAGTTGGTATTTGTAATCATCATAAGCAAATTCTTGTTCAAGGATTGCATTGATCTCATCGACTGATTTTGTTTGAACATCTTTGACTGTCAATACTTGCTTCATTCGCGCATATAGTGGATTTTTACGAATGTGTAAGTTATAAACTGGACTACTAATATGATGCCCATGCATGGTTAAGATTACAACAGGAACATCTAATAACTTGGTAAGTTTCCCTAAGGATTCAGGTAATTTGCTTGCTGTACCAACAAGGGAATATCTCGCTTCTGGATAGACGATACAGATTTGTTTTAATTTTTTAATCACATAAATCAAGTGCTTAATTAATACTATGTCGTTTGTAAACTTACGCTTACAAATACATCCCACATCACGAAGTAACTTCTCGCGTTTGATGAAGCCGTCAATCGCAACAACATAATTGGCAGAATGTGGGAAGATTGCTTTCGTTGTTACTTTAAAATCGATAAATGCATTGTGATTACAAAGCAGTAAATAAGGCGGTTTGACACCATCCATCTCGATTTTTTCTAAGGTTTGTTTTTGGGTTATGAAGGCGGAGTAACTTAAGATCCAAGCAAGCAATTTTAAATGTATGGGTTGCTTTTTTGGTTTGATTGTCATATCAAACTTAATCGATGTATCAAAATTCTTCGTATTGTTCAAATTCGCCATAGCAGGTTATCACTTTCTTACGATATGACTCTATTATACCGATAAATCCTGTCTCAGGCAATTTAAATCAACAATTTCCGATAAATCCTTGACACATCTTCTCCTATGACGTATACTATTATCGAAAAACGATAATTTTAATGCGAAAAGGAGGATTTTTCATGAAATACATCATTCCTATGATCTTACTCACATCATTCATCGTACTTCTTATACTAGGACTTTCACCAATCGATTTACGCGATGATCTTGTGTTAGAGGCTAGTTCAGTCCATGATTCTTACCTAACAGAAATCGGATTAAATCCACATGAGTTTTCAAACAAAGAAAAAGAAACGATTTATAATTATGAACTTACATTTTTGCAAAGAAGCACCATGGTTGATTACATCACACCAAGTATAAACCGTTATGTCTATGAACGCAATTGGCAAATTCACAAAATGCTTGTGCGTAACCGTACACCAGAAATTGCGTTCCAAGCATATTTGTTCCAAGGTCCTGAGGAGAAATTCCACATCATCGTTTCGTATGAGCGTTACCACAACTTAACAGGAAATCACTTCTTTACGATTAGTCATAGCGATGAATTCACGCTAGACTTTGAATCACAATATTTATCGTTAGAATATAACGATACCGAATATGTCATTGGTGGAAGTGGATATCAAACCGAAGATCTCCTAGATGGATATCGTCTAATGTCCTATAATCTAAAGCAATACTTTAAAAATCCTGTGACAAAAGGTTTTTATCACTTCTATCTACGACCAAACAACAATACGTTTACCCCCTCATATGTAAATCTTGAATTATCGATGTATCAAGATGCTACCATTTCGATGAGTGAAACCATAGTTCTAGGATTTAATGGATTTCGAAACAATCCAAATAACCCAAAATGGATTCCACAAGCAATTGGAATCACCTATATCAAGGAGGATTAAATTTATGTTTGTTTTAACTATTCTATTATTTATCGCCATTGCACTCGTGATCTTATTTACCTTAAAACTGATGAATGTCATCAAAGAAAATGATTATCACAAAGTGGTACAATTTATGAACACCTATGTAAACATCCTTTTTGTTGGTGTCTTCGTTATTTACATCACAATGATGATTGTTTCTATGGTAGAGATTTCGAGCAGTGAGTATGTTTTTGTTGTCTTTATCAAGTTACTCATTCATCTGCTGTTTTTCATATCCATCTTTATACTCTCACGAAAACTGATCCATAACTTAAAAGCATCGATCATATTCAATCAACAAAACGCTACCTACATTCACCAAATTGGCTCACAGTTCATCTATATGTCCATTGTCGAAATCCTGATTGGGTTTGTGGTTGGAATCATTAGTTTCTTGGCTGGTAGCACAACAAGAGATTTCATGATTCAAACCAATACCACATTACTACTATTCGTTTTATTTGGTCTCATATTGCTTCTTGTATCCTTTGTTCTAAAAAAAGCGATTGAGCTTTATGAAGAGAATCAATTAACGATATGATTCAAATCGAATTAACCGAACAATTAAAAAAACGCAATATGACATCCAAAGAACTGTGTCATATCATTGGTATCACCGAGGCGAACTTAAGCATCTTAAGAAGTGGAAAAGCAAAAGCAATCCGGTTTTCAACACTAGATGCAATATGCAAAGCACTTGATTGTGCCCCAGGTGATATCCTCACTTTTGTGGAAGGAGAATCCAATTATGATGAATAATGCATCCTTAGCATCCTTAATCGTACTTCTACTTTGCATCGGAATCACCATTTTTTTATACACAGAAAAAAACAAGAAGTATTACAAACTGAGAAAAGTCCCTCTTGTCATAGGGGGAGTATTCTTAATTGCCATTGTATTTGTTCCATTTATACTATCTTCCATCGAACAGTCTAAGGTGGAGTACTTTCAAGGAGTCACCATCAAACAAACCAATATAGAGGAGTTAGAACTCATCACGATTCATGATACACATGAACTAAGAAGTGTAGCAACACAAGAAGTCATCACCTATCTCGAACTAGATACGCAAAAAGAATTGCGATTTTATGAACCAGTGTATCTAAAAAGTTTTGATGACTATCATTTGGTCATCTATTCTGCCAATAAAGCAAGTTATGAGCTGGGATATTTTCGTCAAGCGGACTATCCCCTCACTAAAAATCCAGATGTCATGGTATTAATTCATAAAACTAGTCGACGCTTGATTCCAATTCAAGATGGTGAATTAATCGGAATGACGTTCGATCTTTCAAAGATTACCTTATCTGGCAATACTTTATTAATCCCAGTTCCTAGAAAACATCAATTAAACTCGCTATTTTTCATCGGTTTTACAATCAACCCAACTTATTTAACAACTGGTTATCCATATCCTTATTATGAACGTTTTATGGGGTTTGAACATTATAAAACAACTTCAAACTTCATCCAACATTATGCATTATCAAAAAATCAAATTCTACTATGGGTAAATGATTTAGGAGATGTCTTTTTAGAACAGCATGTGGTGTTGTTTGAGGCATCCAGTTCGAGTTCAAATGTAAACCGACGTCCAGACACGATATTAAACTCGATTATGAATGTAAAAGAAGGGGAGTTTACTACCTATCTAGGAGATATTTACTATCTAGATGACTCGCTAACCATCAAAAAAATAGTCACGCTAGATGTTCATGAAAGCATTGTTACCCTTACCTCAAAAGACAACTGGCAATCACATATTCCAACCTCTTAGGCACTGCTATGTGCCTTTTTTCATTAACTTGTTTGTAATCAAGTCCTAAGTTTGATATAATGGTGTTATACAAAAGGGGGATTTTTATGGCTACGACACCTTCTAAAAGCAGCACATCAAAGACAAAGAAAACAACTACGTCTAACAAAAAGAAACCTATAGCGAAAACAAGCACATCAAAACGATTATCATCTTCAATAACACCAACTACACTTCCGAAAAAACGACGCACCAAAGGAAGCATGAAACGACGTCAAAAACTAATCCTTCAATTGTTGTTATTAATTCTATTTATCGTAGCTGCAAGTTATGGTGGATATGAGTTTATTGGAAGTCGTGTCGAACCAAATCCATACGAACCACTTCCACTTGGAACCTATTACGAAGGAGCAAGTGGATTAGAAGGTAGAGAGTTACGAACATTTTTAAATACACTTGTTTCGACCGATGTCATTGCTGTTAACTATGGGACCGCTCGTGAAGCTTTAGAAATCGCAGATCGTGATCCAAACAACCCAGATAACGTTTTGACCATTTATTCTAGACAGTCAGTTAAGGGGACGTGGGACGGGACAACTTGGACCAGAGAACATGTTTGGCCAAACTCAAGACTTGGAGTGCCAAGAGTAAATAACACCACTAAAAATCAAGGAAGTGACTTACACAACTTAAGAGCAATCATCCAGTCGGTCAATTCTTCCAGAAGCAACAAGGTATTTGATACCATTACCTCAAGTGATACCTATTTTCCTGGGGATGCGGATAAGGGAGATGTTGCGAGAATATTGTTCTTTATGGTCATACGTTATGATTTTCTTCAGTTAACCGATGAAATCTTGCCTAATGACTCAACAACAAACTACACCCTAGCTGGGGCGAAAATGTCCAGATTCTCTGTTTTAATGGAGTGGCATGTAAGCGATCCGGTCGATGAGTTTGAACGCAATCGAAACGAGGTCATTTATGGATATCAAAACAACCGAAATCCATTTATTGATCATCCTGAATTTGCTTCGATGATATTCGAACACGCGGATTACACTCCGTTAGTTTATGTTGAAGTCGTATCTTATGAAAGTGTCTTATACATCGAAATCAAACAAAAAAACTACCATCAAATCTACAATATATAAGAAAAACATCCACCAAAGTCTTCGACTGACCGAGGTGGATGTTTTTTATGCTTTAAATGTTATCGTAATCGTCGTACCTACATGTAACTGACTCGTGATATCAATGGATGCATTCCACTTTTTTACCGTCATAAATACAATTTGCAATCCAATACCATTTCCCTTTTGATGCATCGAAACAGCTTCTTCGCCTCGATAAGGACCTTTTTGGATCAAAGATATCGTTTCTTCTGACATTCCAATGCCTTGATCTATCATCATCATTTTTTTATTGTGTGGATCAATCACCACTTGAATCGTGGTATTTGGTTTCGAATAATAGAACGCATTATACAACAAATGTTCCATCACTCGTTTTGCTTCTTCTTTTGAAACATATACATGCGACTCTTCTAATGAAGATTCCACATGAATGTTTTTCAATTTTGACACATGTTTCATGGAATCTATTACTTCTGTGGCAATTTCACCAAGATTACAAAGACTTGGAATTTCAGTTAATTGTTGAGAAATAAGTTTTGGTATGATTTGATCGATTGTATGTATTTCTTCGAGTAGTTCCGTCAAAACCGATTCACTATATGGTAACCTGTGATGCAAAATGCCCTCAAGATATGCTTTCATGATGGTAAGTGGTGTCTTTACATCGTGTGCTAGAGTGTTGATTGCTTGATGTTGTTTTATTTTCAATTGCTCTTCGAATTCCGTTGCCTGTTGTAACCGAACATTTACATCTTGAAAGTCACGGAAACGAAACGATTTATTGTTTGATCCTAGTTGAAGCAAATCTTGATCAATAGCGAAATATTGTTTTTTTAAGTATTGCATATTAATCCACAAAACAACAACAAATATCATCAACGAAAGAACATTAAATAAGGCAATGCCGAAGGTAAATTCACGTCCAATCACAAAGGAATCAAAATCGATGCTAAGCGTACCAATGAAACTTCCATCTCGTGCGTATAGTAGATGTTGAGATAACTCTGTAGACGGATTCATATTTTGAAATAACACATTGTCGTTTGCATCAGTCAATAACATTTTTACCCCATGCGTATGATAGTAGTGTTCTAGATAGACAATGACGATTTCATGTTCTTCTTCTTCAAGCAAATGAGTGATTAATTCAATCATCGATTCTTCTTGACGGTTCATCACTTGTTGGTATTCCAAATATGCTACACCAAACAACCCGACATTTAACAAAAGTGTTAAGCTAGCAAACAAAATTGTAAAGTATTTCGTCATTTGAGATTGAAACAATTGTTTTAGACTAATCATCAAAGGTTCCTATAAATTGATATCCAACACCATATTCAGTTTTAATCCAACCATTCATTTGGGGTGAAACATTCAATTTCTTTCTAATGTTTTTAATGTGAACATCAATCACGCGGTCAAATGCATCGGGTTCTTCGAAACAAGAATCTAGCAACTGTTCACGCGAATGGATACTATTTCTATGTTTGGCTAATTGCCACAATATGTTAAACTCGTGTTTGGTTAAATTCACCTCTTGTTGCCCTACCATCACTTTTCGTTGTTTTGGGTAAATACAAAGCAATCCTTGATTGAAGGATACAACCCGCTCCTCTTCAGCAATCACTCTTTTTTCGATGTTTTGACATTTCGCAAGAACTTCCTCTATCGAAAAAGGTTTTATGATAAAATCATCTGCTCCAAGGTGAAGAACATCCAAACGATCTTCTAATGTGCTTTTCGCGGATATCGCAATGATATAACAATTGCTTTGTCGTTTGATCCAGCGAATGAGATCTTCTCCTTGCATATTAGGCAACATTAAATCCGTCAAAACAAGATCAAATGAATATTTGGCGAATAGTTCAACACCTTCTTCTCCGCTGTATGCTTGGAATACTTGATATCCAAGCTGCTTCAAAAACGTGGTTAACATGTGGTTGATTTTAACAGAGTCTTCAATGACTAAAATACGCATAATGGGTTCCTCAATTCATTGTTATAATAGTAAGTTATGCAAATGTGATAAAACATCGTCAAAATCAGACGATGCTTTACCGGGTGTATGGAGGGGTTATTGTAATTGCATCGTTGTTAAGCAGGTATTGCTATCTGCGTTCGTCGATACTCGAGTTATGCTTTGTAAAGATCCATATCGAACACTAACATCAACATCCATTCCTCTTGGTAACCAAATTCCGAAAAACCCATTGTCTTGAGCTGTTTTTTGACCAGAAAAGATTGTTTCTCCTGTGGTCGATGTGATGGTTACATCAAATGTTTGATTGGACAATTCACCACGACACGTAACTAAGTTATGCGTACCACATGGGTGAGTTTGATTGATGTATGGGGCGATGGATAGATAAAATAGATTGTTTGGTACAGCAAATTTATACATCATGCCTTTTCTCGAAAGAGTCAGTGTCGTTCCTGATATGCTTGCATTCAGTTCTTCGACAGAAATAGTCTTTGCTTCCAATGCTTCAACCATTTGAAGTGTTGTCATGTTGTCAATTCCAAACTCTCGTAGCACTTGGTTTTTGTTCTCAAATTGCATATACATGATGGCGATTGCGACAACCAAAACACTACTTACGATCATAATTGCCTTCTTCATCTTTGAAACCTCGTAATCATAGACTCGCTTACCATATAATCGATTAGTTCAGACTTAATCAAATTGATGGTTTCTATTTTTTGGTCGGTTGAAAGTGTGCTATAGTCATATAGATCAAGCAAACGGACAAACTCCAAATCGACCAATAATTGGTCTGTTGTTGATAAATGTGCATAATAAAACTCATATGTGGTTTGATTGATTCGTCTACCACAATGTGGTGTTTGATTTTGAACAATAGGATTTGGCTGTGCATTTACCAAATTACCTCGAATCAATATTACACCAATAGTCGTCATTGCGAGGAATAGTCCTCCAAGTAAGATCCACTTTTTCATCATTCGTTCTCCTTTATTTTTTTCATCAATGCATCATACTCTTGTACGGAAATTTCTCCATTGGCGAGACGTTTTTTAAGTAAAAGTTGTGCATTGTTGTTGTGTTGATGATTGATACGATCAATGCTTGTGTATGCCAAATAAATGACAACAATCCAAAACAGCCCCATACCAATCATTCCAAATGGCATCATCATTCCTTGAAACATATGAAATCCAACTGGAAATGCTTCCGTGTTTTGCCAAAAGTAAGCAATCACATAAACAATCAATTGAACTAGAATCAAAGCCCAAACAATTAGAAAAAAACGTTTGGTATGTTGTTTCATATCATCACCTCGATGATATCGTACCATACAATTATGAAGAAATTATGAAGAACGATAGTAATATAATTATTTTAAATAATGATTTAAGACTTCAATCACTTCTTCTAACTTTTCGTGTTGTGTTCCTTCTTCAAATGAATGTAAGACGCACGTATGAATGTGATTTTTAAGGATGATTGAATTTGCTTTTTTTAATAGAGAGATTGCGGCTGTGATTTGATGTGAAATATCAACACAATATCTTCCGTTTTCGGTCATCCGAATGATAGCTTCAATCTGACCTTTTGATGTCTTTAATAGATTTAATGCTTCTATATTGTCGTGTTCCATGCCTTAGACCAATCCTTTCTCAAAATTCACTTTTTTCAATCGCAATGAATTATAAATCACATTTAACGAAGAGAGTGACATCGCTGCCGCACCAATCATTGGATGAAGCAATCCAAACATCGCAAACGGTATTGCGATTGCGTTATAAAACCATGCCCAGAAGTAGTTTTGTTTGATTTTTTGGAAGATTGCTTTGGATAACCGAATCGCAACTAAAATCGATTCGACATCCCCACGAACTAATGTCACATCCGCTGCTTCAATCGCAATGTCTGTTCCCGTTCCGATTGCGATTCCCACGTTTGCTTGTTTTAAGGCAGGGGCATCGTTAATCCCGTCCCCAACCATCGCAACAAGTCCATATTCGCTTTGTAAACGAACAATTTCATCCACCTTTTGACTTGGTAAGACATTGGATATTGTGCGTGAGATTCCTGCTTTTTTCGCAATCGCTTTCGCTGTTCGGTCATTATCTCCTGTTATCATTGCAGTCACGATTCCTAAGGATTCAATGGCTTTGATTGTTTTGGCAACACTTGGTTTAATTTCGTCTGCGACTGCGATAATACCAACCACCACATCATCAACAGCAATCATCATAACTGTTTTTGCTTCATCTTCTAACTTAAACAAATCTTCTTTTACATCATCAAACGAAATGTTATATTGATTCAAAAGTTTTTGATTTCCAACTACATACTTTATTCCATCTTTTGATCCTATCATACCCATCCCAACAACAACTTCAATATTAGCAAGTTCTGTGATGTTCAATTGTTGTTTATTTGCTTCTTCCAAAATTGCATAAGCAAGTGGGTGACTTGAACCTTTTTCCAACGAAGCTGCGATTTCCAATACTTCAACTTTCGTACGACCAAACGTAACAATATCCGTAACCACAGGTTTTCCGTAAGTAAGCGTACCAGTTTTATCAAACGCAACTACTTTAATGTCTTTTAATGTTTGAACAGCTTCGCCATTGCGGATTAAAACACCCTTTTCAGCACCAAGTCCAGATCCAACCATTAACGCGGTTGGTGTTCCTAACCCTAGTGCACAAGGACATGCGATAACAAGTACAGCAGTTGCTGTTACAAAGGCAAGTGTAAGTGGTGTTTGGTTTGGATTAATCCATGGGATGATGTTTGATGCCGATTGAAGAATCGATATGTGAAAATTCGGGAATATCATGAAAGATGCAAATGTTAGCAGTGTTAATACAAGGATCGCTGGTACAAAATAACCAGTAATCTTATCTGCGAACTCTTGAATCGGAACTTTTGATCCTTGGCAAGATTCGACCATTTGAATCACTTGTGATAAAAATGTATCTTTTCCAACTTTTGTAACCTTTACTACGATCAATCCTTGTTGGTTGATGGTTGCTCCAATCACAGAATCTCCAACTCCTTTTACAACAGGAATGGATTCTCCTGTTGCGAGCGACTCATCAATTAAAGTAGACCCTTTTACGATTTGTCCATCAGTCGGTACTTTTTCTCCTGGTCGAATGACCATTAAGTCACCTAATGATAATTCACTTGTTAAAATTTCCATTTCGGATCCATCGATTAAAATTTTCGCTGTTTTTGACCCAAGTTCGATTAATTTCTTAATCGCAAGCGAAGCTTTGCCTTTTGCTCTCGTTTCTAAGTATTTCCCTAATATATGGAATGTCATAATCGTTGTTGCCATTTCAATAAATGTTGTTATCGGGAAAAAGAGCCCCATTAATCCAATCAAATAAGGAGGAAGTGATCCTAACGAAACAAGAACATCCATATTTGGACGTTTTGCTTTTAAGGATTTGATGCTTGCTTTGTGAATTGGGTATCCTAACACAAACACAACTGGCAATCCCAAAATCGCTATGATATAGGTATAAAACGGAATCTCTACAACAAACATATGAATCATCATTAGGGACATCATAATCGATGAAAACGATAAACTAATTAGCATCCGTTTTTTTGCTTTTTTCATCTTAACAACATCAGGATTTTCATCCTCTTTGATTTCATCTAATAACTGAATGTCATATCCAGTGTCTTGAACTGTTTTTTTAATTGTGCTAAAACGAACGACACTCGGGTTATACTCTAGTGTCATTTTGTCATTCGCCACATTTACCACTACGTTTTTTACACCATCAAGAGCGGAAACACTGCGGTCAATCGCTGCAGCACAACTTGAACATGTCATTCCAGTAACAAGTACGGTGATTTTTTCGGTTGCAACTTGATCAAGGGTTGCATCATATCCGGTTGCTTGAATTTCTTTGATGATTTCTTCAATAGATACTTTTTGTTCATCATACTGAATCACTGCTTTATCGGTTGCGATATTGATTGATACTTCGACTACCCCTTCAAGTCGTTTTAGGCTAGCATCAATCGAAGCTGCACAACTCGCACAAGACATTCCGATGATGTTTAGATTACTTGACTTCATAATATCCCTCCACTTTATAACCAAGTCGTTCAACTGCTTCTTTAATTTTCACTTCATTTAAACTGCTATCTTCAAATGTGACATCTGCTTCCTTTTTCGCAACATCCACTGTTGCCTGTTTGATACCTTCTAAACGACTAAGTGATCGCTCTACTCCTGATGCGCATCCGCCACATCTCATACCTGAAATTTGAACCTTTATATGTTTCATAACTTTCTCCTATCTCTACCCCCCCTATTTGGGGGGGTAGCTTCATTATATAGAAGTTCGATTATCTTGTCAAGAAAAATGATTTATTAATATATTAAAAAGCAGTTATAAAAACTGCTTTTCAAATCTCGTTATTCGTCTTTGGTTTGAATTCTCCAGTACTTTGATCCATCATGGAAACGATCCATAAAGTGATAATCAATCATTGCTCTTCGAATCGTCACATAATCATGATACATCTCTTTGATAATGTCATTGACTTCTTGTTCTGTATACGTTTTATGAAACTCAAATGCATGAATCATCCAAATTAAACATAAATACTTCTTCTTTTCCTTTGGGGGAAATACACTTAATATCAATGGTTGTTTTGAAATAAAGTAAGTGTCTAGTGTTTTTTGTAACTCTTCTTCTGTATAATCAAACATGTTAGAATCCTTTCTATGGTTTACTATTTTACTCAATCATATCATATATTTTTTATATTACAATTACTTATTTGATAAAAAGTTGATGTTTGCGCTTCTTGCTTGCGCAGTTAACAGTTTTGGTTGAATGGAATATCGTTTGTTATCTTTCATAAAGTTGCTAGATACTTGTCGAAACTGAAAACTAACATTATGTTCAACACACTGTTTTCTTATGTCTAGGACCCAATCAAAATCCATTACTCTTGTGTTTTTACCCGACTCTCCTCCAACAACAACCAAATCGATCCCATTTAAATATGGGGATAGATCTATTTGTTCAAGGAGTGGTTGACAAACGATGTTTTTATGCTTAATTGGTAGTGTTTGAAAAAAAGATAGTCGTTCATCAACACTTATTTGATCTTCTACAGTGGTACTAATGATTACATTTGGATACCCATCTGCCCAGTCATTTGGGATACAATTAAAAAATCGTTTGATTCGTTTGGTAAGAAATAAAAACGTTACGTCATGTCTTTCTTTTATCATGTTCCAACAATCTACTCGCCACGAGTCCGCATCTTCGATAAAAAAATCACTCTGAAAACATAAATATACCAATGTTCCTGATTTGATTTTATACTCACCTTTTTTGTTCTTTTGAACTGGGTAATCAAACTGATTTGTTTTAACAATATGATCTGTGTTGATTCCTTTTCTCTCATCCGCTTTGTGGATATAGCAATTCAAACATCCACTACTATACTTGTGGCATCCCCGCCATGGATTCCAAATCGCCATAGATGTTACTCAACTTTTCCAATATACATAATATGAGAAGAATGTGACATGTATTCTATTTTTTCACATAAATCCATACTAATTTCAAACCATCGTTTGCGTGTGACTTCATCAAGAGTTGAAATCGCGACTAAATTACTAGCTACAATCCCCTCTTGGCCAAACATGGTTACTTTTTCCAATCCACATGAGGCCATTAGTGGAATAATTTCATTGATATGGATAAAGTAAGCTTTTGTAAATGCATTTCCATACCATGACTTGTCTTCTTTGATGACATCAAAATAATCAAGTTCGGTTTCTAACGTAATGTCTTGTGGACACTCAGATAAAAAGTAATTTAATCCAGCGAATAACTGAATAAACGACACAAACATTAGTCCACCTGGCTTTAAATGCTTTTTTGCTTCATTGATAACTTGTTGACGGTCCTCAAGACTTCCCAAATGATACAATGGACCCATTATAAAAATGTAATCATATGTTGTTAGCGGTAAACAAGATAAATTTCTTGCATCTGCTTGATATGCCTTGATTTCTAAATTACAATTGCTTGCTTCTCTTTTTGCGAACTCAACATTTCCGGTTGATAAATCAACAAGTGTTACTTCATGCCCAAGCGCAGCAAAATGCAAAGAATATCGTCCTGGTCCACCACCAATGTCTAAAATACTAGTATTTGGCTTAATGTATTCTTTCATCTTTGCTTTTGTGATTTCAAACTCAAAGGAAAACCCACTAAGACGCTTCCATTCTCCTTCGACAAATTGATCATAAAAATCTTTGATTATCGTTATATCACTCATCTTAATAACCGATTCCTTTTTATTCGTTCATCTATCGTAGTCATGCATATTACAGAAAAATGTTAGATCTGTTTACTACGCCATGTTCTTAAGATAATACTCAAGTATCGCTTGTGTACCCTTCTCAGAGTAACCATTGTGATTCAGAGTTTCAAATATATGAATGACTCGTTCTACAACATCAAGTTTTAAATCTTGTTTTTCTTGCATCACTAATTTTAAATCTTTTAAAAAATGTTTTATATAAAATCCAGGAGCATAATCATGGTTGATCATTTTACGTCCATTGATTTGAGCTTGCCAGCTAGATGCTGACCCTCCTGTAATCACAGCATGCATTGAATCAAGATTTAAGTTTTTCGACTGTGCATAGATCAGTGATTCTGCGATAGCCGCAATGTTTCCGGCAATCACAACTTGATTTGCTAATTTCGCATGTTGACCATTGCCTGCTTCTCCCATATAGGTAATTGTTTTCCCTAATTTCTCAAGCAAAGGGTAAATCGTTTTATACACATCAAAATCACCACCAACCATGATGGATAGTGTTGCATTGATTGCTCCTACATCACCCCCTGTGACAGGTGCATCAATCATATGTAATCCGAGTGACTTTGCTTTTACATAAAGGTCTTTTGCTAAAGTTGGAGAGGAAGTCGTCATATCAACTAAAATTGCACCTGGTTTGGCATGCCTGAAAACCTCTTCATATACGTCTAATACATCTTTGGGGTAACCAACAATGGAAAAAATGATATCTGCGCCTTTTACACATTCTACGATTGTTTTTGCTGCGTGAATCAATGGTTCTAACACGACTGCTTTTTCATAGGTACGATTGTATGCGGATACAGTGTATCCAGCTTTTTGTAAATGTCTTGCCATTGGGTTTCCCATTACCCCAGTTCCTATCCATGCTATTTTCATAATAATGATTTCCTCCCATTAAATTGTTATGTGTTGTTCATAAAATAACAATCAGTTATTTATTTGGTATCTTGATGTAACCAACTATAAAAAATAGATAGTCTATTGACAATGTCTTCTTTTTCTACTACTGAATCCGTAAACCAATAATGATCTACCAATCGATATCCATATTTGATTAAAATCATAATTACTATGTCTTTTGGTTCTAATATAGAAGCATCACGATAAATGGAATACCCCTTTTTATAATTCTCAAACAAGGGATGAAACATGTCTTCTAATTGGTTTGTTGGAGTGTCATCAGCAATCAAACTTGCAAGGTCTTCCCCCAAATATCCGATGCCAACACAATCCCAATCAATCAAATATACCGCTGCTTCTGTATAAAATATATTTTCAATCCATAGATCGCGATGACTGATCACTTTTGGTAGTTTAGAAAGACTTGTAAATACCTTATCCTTAGAAAGATCTAAATCGATAATCATTTGTTTTAAATGACTTGGCAAATCACACACTTCACTTCTTAAATAGTGATATACAATAGATCGACCATCATTCCAATTGTTTTGACGAAGTGTGTTTTTCACGAAACTTGGAATTTTGCATTGATCTGAACAAAGATATGTATAATCATAGGGGTTATGATACCACTGGGATAACTCACTCTCTAAAAATGAAATATCTGTTAGATTTCCTCCGACAATTTGATCCAGCACCAATGAGCATCTACCTTGAAACTCACCCCACTGAAACGCTGTTTCTTCAAGCATAGATAAGGTTAAATCACTCCCAGATTCACCCTCAACATACTCTAACCACAGATGGTTTTCTTCATCATTTATTTCTCTATGATACCATTTTGGCATCTTCAACTTTATTCCAAGATCAAACGTTTGATTCAAGTGAATCCAATCATATTCTCTTCTCCAAGACAAAGGATCTCCAGGACGATTCCATTTTTTTGTATGTTTCCAAATAATTTTATATGGTAATTCACCATGCAAAAGTGTCTTAGCAGTCCCTTGAACGAAACATACATTGGCTACAGTTCCACCTTGAAGGTTAATTATCGTTTTAGATGCATCTGTAATCACTTCTCCAAAATATGATGTAAGTGCTCTAAGCAATGCATCTAGTGAACATTCTGGTTGTTTGTTTTGTTTCAATTAATCTACCCATCCTAACTAATTTTTCTATTGTGTTACGCTAGTATTTCACAAATAACATTACAATTAATTGTGTTTCACTCATATAAAATTATAATTTATTTATTAGTGAATTACAACCAAAAATCTATCGAAATGAAGCATAAACAAAAAAAGTCTAATACAATTGGTATTAGACTGCTTTCATTATCATATTGTTTTTCTATCTAGATACATTAACAAACCCTTAACTAACACTGGCTAATCTATGATGATATTATCTAGATCTTTGCTCTAGGAATGAATAGTCACCAATTAGTATACACAATATCCTTTGAGAGAAAGACGCAGTTTAGCAAGAACTCTGTGTTAAACAAATTATTCTACAATTTCAAATGTAAATGTCACAGGGTTCGTTACATTTGTGCTAAGGGAAGATACATCAACGGATTGTATTTTTAACTTTATCCCAAGTGCTTTTTGTAATTCGTATAAGCGTCCTCCCGCACATCGTTCAAAGTACCCCTCTACATGTTGTGGTGGAGCGTCATACTTTCCTTCTTTGGCGTGTTTATAATATCCATGAGAACATTTAAATTTGAGTGTCAGTGTGAAGTCATCATTTAGTATCGGTTTGTGTCTGCCAAAGGTTTTGGCAAATAATTCTATTTTCTCATCAAGAGCTAAATTAGCATGTTCATATGCAAATATCCTTCTTGCGTTATCTGCCCCGGTTCCATTGCATGCTCCTTGTGTTTCATACAATTGGAATCGCTGTTCTTTCGTAAGGTATTTATTCATAGCTTGACAAAATTCATCATCCCACTCAGGTTCAAAGCATTTTATGTTTGATGAATCGGTTTGGTTCATTTCGTCTCGTTGTTTTTGTAGAATACCTTCAAATATTGGAACTACCCCCACGGGGATACCGTTACTTTTTTTCTTCATTGCTTTTATCATGTTTGACATATGTTTTTTCCTTTCATTGTTACTATGTTACTTATCAACTACTATATATCGCTATGTTGTCATAGTTTGCAATATGATAGCCATAAATCATAAACAAACATTTCACCAAAGTTTTTTCTTATCGACACATTATAGCACATTCAAAACGAAAAATATACAATCAATAGATCATAGTTAACAAATATACACAAATTTATTGTAAACTGATGCAATCATGATATGAAAAGTGAGTTGAAAGTGCATTAAAAAACTTGATATCACTATCAAGTTTTTTATGTTCTGTTCAGTTTTATTCTAATAGCATACAAAGTATTTATCTATTTCTTTCTATTCCATTATCTATTGTAGATCTTTTGATTAAGATTTGATCAAATAGTAAAAGTAGTGATGGTAAAAATAACAATACCATGGCTCCTGATAACAATGCTCCTCTACCGAGTAGCAATCCAATTTGTTGTACTGCTTGAATATCAGAAAAAATTCCTTCCGTGAATCCAGCTACAGATAATACGGCGGCAGATAAAATGATAGGATGTGTAGATCGTTTCAGTGCGCTCTTCATAGCATCAAGTTTGTGTTTCGTTTTTCTCATTTCCAAGTATCGATTGGATAACAACACAGCATAGTCTATTGTTGCTCCTAGTTGCAAAGCCATTACAACCAAATAACCAATATACATCACCTGTACATTTTGCATATAAGCAATTGCCATGTTCATCCATATGGATGTCTGAATGACAGCAATCAGTAATGTTGGAATCAAAAAAGATTTAAATATCAACATAATAACCAAGAAAATTGCACCTATTGATATAATCATAACCAAAATAGAATCATTCGTAACGGTATGTTTAATATCAACTGTGCTAGTAGATACACCAACCAAATAGTACGTTTCATATTGTGATTCAATGATTGACTTGATAGAATCTACTAGTTCATACATTTCTTCGCTTTCTTCTTCCATTGACAAATATAAAACCATTCTAGCATATTCGATTCCGACGAATGGACGTTTCACTTCTTCTGGTAACCATTCACGAGGGATGCTTGGGTCAACTACGGTTACCAATGCTTCAATTCCCAAGACTTCATCTAATGCGTATAACTGTCCAACAATGATTTGTTCAGACGCTATTTGATTGTTTGGTATTAATAAAACAACTGGGTAATGTACTCCAAAGACTTCTTCTATATTTTGCGCTTGAACTTGTACTACTCCACCTTCAATAGTTGCTGTTTTACTTCCATAAAGATAAGAGGCTTTGTTCGCATAAATCATAGATAGACTAGCAATTACGACCAAAACAACCGGTAAAATCCATCGAGCTTTATGAAAGTATTTTGTCAGTTTGCCGATAGAAGGTATCCAATCTCTATGACGGGTTTTTTGAAGTAGTGGAGCAAGCCATACTAAAAGTATAGGCATAAAGAAGATAACCGACAAGTAACTAAACACAATTCCTTTTGATAAGACTATTCCAATATCAAAACCAATACGATATTTCATAAACAACAATGCCACAAATCCCATAATCGTAGTAAGTGCGGAAGCGCTAATCGATGGTAGAGCTTTTCTTAATGCAATATGTGCTGCTTTTGAAGGAGTTAATCCATCGTCCATCTCCTCATAAAATCGATGAATCATAAACAAAGAGTAGTCCATGGATAAAGCCAACTGTAGTGCCATAGCGAGCGTCATTGTTATAAATGAAACATTTGGCAAGAGTGCGTTTGTTCCCATGTTCACAATGATTCCTACTCCCAATACAAGTAAAATGATGATTGGCTCAACCCAAGATTTGGATGCTACCAGGATCAATAAAATACATATTGGGAGAATCAATAACAGTATTTTTAAAACTTCTCCTTCTGCGATCGTTCTAGATTCACGGTTATTTAATGCATTCCCACGAATGGAAACTTGATACTCACTCGTAACGGTTTCAATATCGTCAATTGCTTGATCTATTTCTACGCTATAATCATCAATATCAAGTAGTACAGTAAACAATGCATGATTATTGTGATAATACTTCATAAGCAAGGATGGTTCTACTCCGTTAATTCCTTCACTGATATTTGCAACATCGTCTAACCATACAACTTGATTCACATGATTCAATTGTTGTATTTGGTGTTTTAAGAAAACCGCATCGTTTACACTAATATCTTCAATCATTACTTGTATGGTTGCATACATCCCAAACTCTTCTTTTAATATCTCAATCCCTTGGCTAGTGTTCGAATCTTCTGGTAAATACTCTGTCATATCATAGTTTGTTTTGACGTTAATCATCCCAACTATCGATAACCCAATGAGAACCAAGGTAATTGCCAAGACTCCAAACTTACCTCTTCCTTTTAATACTCTTTTCATAAATCCTCCTTCAAACAATAATTTAAAATGTTTGTTTTAAATATCTGTTTTAATTGTAGAGCAATCATGATATAATAACAATAGAAACATCAGTTGAAACACGAATTGAAATGCAATT